>OJMO01001580.1_pt1 | contig 13838 bp, 12 predicted proteins | sample 1597241 | NCBI WGS metagenome assembly OJMO01 (sample SAMEA2452129, study PRJEB22498) | human gut metagenome | biome: human feces; feature: human gut; material: feces | place: Australia | collected 2012 | reverse complement strand
CTTTATGATGAAGCCACGCTGATGAATACCCCTCATGCTCACGCTGTGCATTATTGGGGCTTCTGTCTCCTTGAAAATACTTAACTCCCGGTATAAATTCCGTCGGTGAATATTTTGACAAATCATGTGTAAGCCCCTGCTTATACAGTCCGACACGGAAACAATGTTTCATAACCAGAAATCTATGCTCATTAATTGTTGTCAAATGTCCAAAAAAATTTTTGATAATTTTTGATACCTTCATTTTATTTCTTCCACCAAACTCATTAAGTCAGCTTTCTTCTCCATTTCTGCATCTGATGTTGTAACAAGGGCAACCAAAAGTTCTTTTGTCTTAGTTGTTCTTCTGACTAACAAGTGTCTTACATAACCTTCGTGACGTAATTTATGATAAAAAGGTAACTCTTTTTTTGCACAGTAATCCAAAACACATCTTAAAATAATATTGTAATCCCTGTCTACAATCTTGCAGTTATCCACTGTTACAATGTCGTGGAAACTGTTTTTCTTGTGCATTCCAAGTGCCAAAGGTCCATCCTTAAACTCGTCACCAAAAGAAAATTCCATCTTATTGCGGTATTCATAAGCCTTCGGGCTGCCCTTGATGCCCTCAAAAGCCCAGGCTTCCTCCTGCTTGTTTAACACACTGTCCAGCAGGCGTTTTACCTGTTCCTCCTTGACTTTCAGCTGTTCTTCGTAAGGAAGAGACAGATAGGTACATCCGCCGCACAACCCAAAAAGGGAACACGTCCGGCCGGTTTCCAGAGGTGACTTTTCCGTCACCTCCAAAAGCCTTCCTTCCGCCTTCCCTTTGCGCACTTTATTCACCGAGAACTTGACTTTCTGTCCGGGCAGGCTGTTCTTGACTACAGCAGTCTCATCTCCCACACAGACGATCCCTTTGTTGGGAAAATCGACCCTTACAACAGATCCTTCATATACCTGTCCTTTTTTCATGGGTTAGTTCTCTCCTTCATCCTCGAAGAAGTCGTCATCATCCTCTTCCACGTCATCTGCTTCATCTTCGAAGTCATCCTCGAAGTCTTCCAGATAATCCTGTGCAAAGAAGAAACGGTATACAGCATAAGCCACTGCTGCAACAGCTACTACGGCGCCGATGATGGCCAGTACCCATAACAGGATATTGCGTTCCTTCTTCTCTTCTACTTCCTTGCCCAACAGCTTGTTAAGCTTCTTCAGTTCGCTGACTTTCAGCTCATTTAATTTGTCAAGATCTACCAGATTTTCAATTCTGTTCATATTATTTACCTGCCTTTCCTGCATCTATTCGTATTTATGGATGCAAAGCATTTTGTTTTCATTCCTTTATATGATACCATATTTTCATCAAAAATACTATAGAAAAACCATATTTGAGGAAATACATTTCTTATTCTTATATTCTTATAATTTCTTACAACTGCTTTAGTTTTGCAAAAGACGCATACATAATCTTCTGCCCTGCCTGGTCGAATTCCACGGTCACCTTATAGTCTCTGGGTTCTCTCACGATATTTAGTACCGTGCCCTCGCCGTATTTGATATGGCGCACTCTGTCACCTACCTCGTAGTCCAGTTTCTCCGGTGCCTTGAACTCCGTGCCCTTCTGCAGTCCGGCCAACTGGTTCAGTCCGCTGATGCCCTTGGAAATATAAGGTTTATCCGCCTTTGCCGTAACACGGGGTTTTAAGGTCGCCTTGGGTCTTGGATCAAAGCCGGTATTACCGAAGCCGCCAAAACCACTATCCGAGCCGGATCCAGACCGGGGAGATGCAATTGCCTCCAGTCCCATGGCACGAAGAGCTGCTTCATTGGCTCTTCTCGCCTGAAAATCTTCCAGATCATCGTCCCGGTATCTTCTGCTGGGCGGCAGGGTATTATCCAATAATTCCTTCGGAATCTCCCTCACAAAACGGCTCACCGGATTGTACTGGGTCTCCCCACGCAGCATTCTGCTCTTTGCACATGTCAGCGTCAGATCCTCCTTGGCTCTGGTGATTCCCACATAAGCCAGTCTTCTCTCTTCCTCGATCTCCAACGGGTCATCGGAAGCAATGGTCATAAAGCTTGGGAATAGTCCATCCTCCATGCCGGCGAGATAGACCACCGGGAATTCCAGGCCCTTGGCACTGTGTAGAGTCATCAAAAGCACTCTGTTATCGCCATCCTCCACATTGTCAATATCCGCTACCAGCATGATCTCTTCCAAGAATTCCGACAGAGAAGGCTCATCGTGGGTCTCCTCGTAGACTGCCGCCTTGGTGATCAATTCATCTACGTTCCCCAGACGATCCTCAGCGGATTCCTCATCCTGATCCCGCAGATATTCTGCATAATCGATCCGTTCCAGCAGAGATTTGATCAGATCCGGCAATGTATACGAAGACAATCCGCTGCGAAGTACCTCGATCAGATTCACAAATCCACGGATCTTGGTCTCCGCTCTTCCCAATCCCTTGATCTGATCTGCTTCACACAATGCATCAAATAAAGTAATATCCTTCATCTGTGCATAGTCTGCTACCTTTTCCAAGGATGCCGCACCGATGCTTCTTTTCGGCACATTAATAATTCTGCGCAGAGCCACTTCATCCCTGCCGTTATCAATAGTTTTTAGATATGCCAGAATATCGCGGATCTCCTGTCTGGCATAGAAGTTCACTCCACCTACCACATGATAAGGAATGCCCTCCACTACCATACGTTCTTCCAGAAGTCGCGACTGGGCATTGGTACGGTACAGCACCGCACAGTCCGCATAGGCAATGCCGTCATTTTTCACCTTGTCGGCAATATCGTCCGCAATGTATTCCGCCTCTTCATAGGCATTGTCAAACTGCCTGAAATGTACCCGGCTGCCTGCTCCTTTTTCCGTCCAGAGGGCTTTTTCCTTACGGCCTCTGTTGTTACGGATCACCGCGTTGGCCGCATCCAGGATGTTCTGGGTGGATCGGTAGTTCTGTTCCAGCTTAATCACCTTTGCATCGGGATATACCTTCTCGTAGTCCAGAATATTACGGATATTGGCACCGCGGAATTTGTAGATGGACTGGTCATCATCACCTACCACACACAGATTGCGATAACCGTCCGCCAACAGACGGATCAGTTCGAACTGCGCTGTATTGGTATCCTGGTACTCATCCACCATGATATATTTGAAACGTTCCTGATAATTATAAAGTACTTCCGGGCAGCTTTTGAACAGTTCCACAGTCTTTACAATAATATCATCAAAATCCAGTGCATTACTCTTTTTCAAGGTCTCCTGATACTCTCTGTAGACCTTGGCGATCACGGATTTCTTGTAATCTCCCACGGATTTTACTTCAAATTCCCGCACATCCACCAGCTCGTCCTTGGCGGAGGAAATTTCCGATAACAGCGTCCGCTCTTTGTACATCTTCGTGTCGATGTTCAGGCGCTTGCAGACCTGCTTTATCACAGATTTCTGGTCATCCGTATCATAAATGGTAAAATTCGAATCATAGCCCAACCGGTCAATATGTCTTCTGAGGATCCTCATGCAAGTGGCATGGAATGTCGCTACCCATACCTGATCCGCACCGAAACCTGCGATCTGATCCACACGCTCCCGCATCTCCTGGGCTGCTTTGTTGGTAAAAGTGATGGCCAGAATGTTCCATGGATTTACTCCCATCTCATCGATCAGATAAGCCACTCTGTGGGTCAGGACACGGGTCTTGCCGCTTCCTGCGCCCGCCAACAGAAGGAGCGGTCCTTCCGTATGAAGCACCGCTTCTTTTTGTTCTTTATTTAAGGTATCATAAATACTCATGAATTACGCATTATCCCTTTCATTAAATTCCTGCAAAAACTTTCGGAAATCATCGATTGGCATAGGCTTTGCATAAAAATAGCCCTGTACGATGTCACAGTCCGCCAGACGCAGCATGTCTAACTGTTCCTTCGTCTCCACCCCCTCTGCCAATACCTTGAAGCCGAGATGCTTCAACATTTTAGTCAGATATTTGATAATTGTCAATGCCGTTTCTTCCCGTTCGCTGTTCATGGTGTCATCCAGGAACTGCTTGTCCAGCTTCACCGTATCCACCGCTACCTTGGACAACAGATTCAGGGATGAATAACCGCTGCCGAAATCATCTACTGAAATCTCTACCCCTTTATCCCGGAGAGTCTCCAGATTGTTGGTCAGTTTATTTAGATCCGACATGAAAACAGATTCCGTCACTTCCACTTCCAAAAGTTCACTGGGTACTTTGTAGTCTTTCAGGCGTTTTAAAATATTCGGTACGAAGTCTGTATATTCATTATGCCTTCTGGAAAAGTTCACCGAGATCGGCACCACTTCTTCTCTCTGCGCCAAAGCATCCTGCAAATATTCCAGTACCTGATCCAGAATGGCAAAATCCACCTTGGTCACAAATCCGTTTCTCTCAAAGACATCAATAAATCTCCCCGGCATTACCATAGAACCGTCAGCCCGGATCCATCTGACCAGTGCTTCAGCACCCACTACTTTTCCGGTGTGCAAAGAAACTTTCGGCTGCAGATACGCCCGAAATTCCTTATTATTATATGCAGCTACCATACCAGATACGATCTCTCTGGTATTCTCCAGATTCTTACGGATCTTCTCTGTATAGATTTCCACCGCACTGTCTACCTTCTGGGTCTTGCACTGTTTTCTGGCCTCATTGGCATTATCCATCATGGAAGACACCGACCAGTCATTCTCCAGGATTTCATACATTCCCGTGGCAATGACCAGATTGCACTGGTCGTAGCGGCTGTTGGTCTTCTGCACAAAAGTATTGGTGAATTCCAGATATTTGTCTCTGGCCTTCTCCACCGTATCTTCCTTCAGCACTCCCACGAAATGATCCGAAGTTACACGACAGAACAGTACGCCGTTCTGGCACTTTTCCTGCAAGGCTATCGCAAAATCATGCAGGATCCTATCTCCCACTTCATAACCGTACATTTCGTTCACATACTGGAAATTTGAAAAATCAGATGACACAAAAAACAATCCTGATTTCCCATGGGCAGCCATATAGGCCTCCAGCTTATCCACAAACTTGTTATATATCGGCAGTCCGGTCAGAGCATCATAATTCAGTTTCCGGTTCAGCTCACGCTGATCTTTCTCCGCATTCTTCAGCGTGCGCAGTCGGTTAAAAATCTGGTGAGAAATTCTGCACAGTGCATTTTTCTCCTCCTGCCAGCTTCTGTCTGTGTGGCGATTTGAGAAAATAACGCTGGCCTTTAATCCCTTAGCGGCCGTGGACATTACAATCATCACGGACTCCGCCTCTTCCTTGTAGACATCCGGAGTCTCTGACTGACGGTAGATCACAGCACCGGATTCATCGGCCTTTTTCCGGATCCTGTCCCATTCGAACACGCCGGGATTCAGGATTCTTCTGGCAAAATCTTTCTTCTCTTCACGATTCCATTGATAACGGATTGTTGGTCCAGCCTCGTTGACTTCCATACAGATCATGTCATCAATTCCAAAAAAGCTACAGGTCCGCTCACAGATCACCTTTAGTGCACTGGTCAGATTCGGCACATTTTCCAACAGATCCATGCAAAATAATACCAAATCTTCCGCACTCTCAAACTGTGCCTCTTTATGGGCAATCTCGTCCTCCTTGTTCTCTTCACTGTCCAGATAACTCTTGCCGGGCAATGCCACACCTTCCTTGACATCCAGCAGGTAATAAGCACCCTTTCCTTTGCTCTTTACCTGATACAGGGCTGCATCTGCCCACTGGAACAACAGATTGTAATCCGTCACCGTGCCGTCTGTCACCGCCGCGCCCAGGCTACAGGAAATGTGCAGCCCTGTCTTGTCATCATCATAACGGTCAGACATGCAGCGGTTCAGCTGTTTTAATTTCTCCTCCAGGTGTTCTCTGTCCATGTCCTCCACATAGAAGACAAATTCATCCCCACCGATCCGGCCTTTTAACGCCTCGGGGAAAATATTACTGAGTTCATCCGCAAAGGAACACAATACCGCATCCCCAAACAGATGGCCGTTGGTGTCGTTAATCTTCTTAAAGCTGTCCACATCCTGTACGACCAGATACCCAGTCTGCCCGCGTTTCAGGCTCTGTAGCCTGGCACCGATCTGTTGTTTGATGGTAGAATTGTTCAGCAATCCGGTCAGGGAATCTTTCTGAGATTTTTCCCGCAGTTCCCACTCTTTTTTCTTCTGGTCATCAATGTCACAGACCTTTCCCAGAACCCGCTCCGGTTCTCCCTTTTCATCATAAAAAGTCTGTCCGATGACCTTCACCCACCTGGGTTTCCCCTCTGCATCAGTCTTGCAGAGTTCGATATAAATATCCGGCTTGCCACTGCGCAGTGCTTCTGCCAGCTGTTGTTCTACCGTTTCTGTCCGGTTCCCGGCTTCTTTGAGCAGCTGATCTGTATACCCCTCCGTGATCTGCCGGGAATACAGAATTCCCTCTCCCGGACCGGCATAATACATCTTGTCATTTACAATATCATATTCGAAAATCAGATCTCCGGACATACGGATCACAGCCATCAGCTTTTCCCGCTCCCGATGCAGTTCTCTGGTGGTCTCATCCAGCTGTCTGTCCACATCCCCTGTCTGTTTTTCCTGCAATGCAACCTCTTTTTTCAATCCCATACATTTTTCTTCCATGCAGACCCTCTTTTGCTTTCTCTATACCTCTTCCACCCGGCTGAAATTCCAGACACGGAGATTGTATTCCACGATCGGCGTGTCACAGTAAATACATTTCTTGGCTCCCAGTCCCGGAAGCGGTGCTCCACAGTTCGGACAGTTCAGTCCCAGACCGGCATCCTCCTGATTCTCGATCATATCCTGATCCTGGATATAGACCAGTTCCACGTTATACTTGGCCTGTTCTTTATGCTCTTCACTGCCTCTTATTACTTTTCCGTTCTCTTTTAATGCATGAAAATACTCCACTGCCGTCTGCAGGACAATACTCTGTCTTCCCCTCTGCTTCCGGTACTGGTGGATCTCCGTTCTGTGAATATGGATATTTTCAAAGCTCTCCTTCTGGGACTGGTTCTGTAGCATTTCCAGCCGCAGTCTGAGCTGTTCTTTCAATTCTCTGGTTCCCTCCGACAACAGGGCCGGATTCTGTTTCGTAATACTCTGCAGATAGGAGGTCAGCACATTCTCCGCTCTGCTCTTCATCTCATCATAATGAAATTCCGGGAAATCCCGCATAATGGACGGCATGTACAGGTTGGTTGCGGAAGAGACCGACTTCGGTGTCATTTCCACTTCCTTTTCTCTCTGTTTCATTCCCTCGATCATGGAGTCCGTTCCGAATAACATCCGGGAGGTATCCCGCAGTTTTTTCCTGATGTTGCAATAGGCATAATAAATGATTCCTGCAAGCACCAGAAGTAATACCAATATGACGATAATTGCAATCAGATTTCCGCTCATTTATGTTTCTCTCTGTTTTTCATTCTGTTGTAATGTTTGTATAGCATAAGTTCAGGAACGCAGGTGCCAAAGTTGCACCACATATCTGAACTGTTAACAGTTCAGCGCGCCATTCGCAAAGCCGCACTGTCGTACTCTCCGTCACTTCGTGACTATCTTTGCTCATGAAGTGGCGCTCGGCCCAGGAACATATTCGTTTGCAAAATCATGCAGGCATGATTTCTGCCCTCGATATGTTCCTGGCTGAACTGTTACAGCAAAGTACAGCAGACGCCAAAAGGCATCCGCTGTACTGCTGTTTTGTAGAAATATTCTGCTGAGTATGTATTATACTCTGTCGTTCTCGTCAAAGGGATCACCGCACTCCGGGCAGAACTTGGGAGGATGTGCAGGATCTTCCGGCTCCCAGCCGCATTTATCACATTTATAGATTGGTGCTCCTTCCGGCTTCTTTGCTCCGCATTCGGAACAGAACTTGCCCTGGTTTACTGCACCACAGCTGCAGGTCCAACCTGCATCGGAGGGTTTAGGTGCGCCACACTCGGAACAGAATTTGCCCCGGTTATCCGCAGCACCGCAGCTACAGGTCCAGCCTAGTACCGGTGCCTGCATCTTAGGAGCCTGCCCCTGCACAGGTGCTGCCTGTGCCTGCTGCATACCCATACCATTCTGCTGTGCATCCATCTGGTACAGTTGGCCGGCATTAATACCACCTACCATATTCGCCATGTTCATACCGGCAAATGCCATCATAGGTCCTGTAGAAGTATTAGATGCTGCCATCTTCATAGCTTCGGCCTGTGCAGCAGTCATGGTAGCTGCAGCCATTCCGGTATTGCGCAGTACTGCGGTTCTCTGCAGATCAGCAATAGTCTTCGCATCCTCATCGGGAATCTTTGCAGAGTTGATATTGATAGTAACGATCTCGATACCGCGAAGCTTGGTCCACAGATCGGAAAGTTCATCTTTTAAAGCCTCCGTCAGTTCCTCAGTGTGTGCGGGAATCTCACTGGGACGGACGCCTTTTGCGGAGATCTTGGCCAGTGCGGGCTGCAATGCAGTCAACAGCTCTGCCTTCATCTTCGCTACCAGTTCACTTCTGGTGTAGGACTCTGTTACGTTACCACATACATTCTTGTAGAATAACAGAGGATCTACCAGATGGAAGGAATATTCACCGTTACAACGTAAAGAAGTATCCAGATCCAGTCCGATATTCTGATCGATCACACGGAAAGGAATGGGGCTTGCAGTACCAAAGAGATTGTTCATGATCTCCTTAATATTAAAAAAGTAGATTCTCTGATCCTTTGCCGCATTACCTCCGAAGGTAAAACGCTTCCCGATATTGGAAAATGTATTCTTAACGCTCTCACCAAGATTTCCGTAGAACAGGCTGGGCTCGGTGGAAGAATCATATACGAATTCACCTGCATCGGCACAGAACTCTACAATTCCGCCCTGATCCACGATGATCATACACTGTCCTTCGTTGACTGCCACGATAGAGCCGTTGGAGATAATGTTCTCCACACCCTTTGTGTTACTGTTACGTCCATTGGTTACACGCTGCTGTCCTTTTACTACCAGCACATCATTGGAAAGGGAATCACAATAGAAATACTCTCTCCACTGGTCAGCCATCATGCTGCTGACTGCATCTTTCGCTGCTCTGATTAAACCCATTACCGCACCTCCGTTTTTATATGAAAAATCTGTTCTTTTTCACATCTCTTATATTTTAGCAAATTTTACACATTCCCTCAACTGCTTTTCGTAAAATATCGTCATTTTTCCTTTACAATGTGCCGTTTTTCTACTAAACTGTGATACTAGAGATGTTTGATTAAACTATAATATAAAAGGGTTGAAAGAAAAATGGGTAAAAAAGCTACAAAAGCCGCTGATAATATGTACTATCTCGCACGTTGCGAAGCCGCTGAGACGAATGCGGACTTCAGCAGCCGGGAAAAAGCCGCCGAACTGGTGGACATCGACCGTACCAGACTGGCCAGGATCGAACTGGACACCATTGTTCCCTATCCCGAGGAAGTCAAGGCCATGGCCAAGGCCTACAATACACCGGAGCTTTGCAATTCCTTCTGTGCCAGGGAATGTCCTCTGGGCCGCAGCAGTGTATCGGAAGTCGACATTGTGGACTTTGACCGGCTGGCATTGAAGGTACTGGGTTCCTTAAAAGATATCGACACCCTGCGGGCTTCCCTGATTGCCATCTCCGAGGACGGCATCATCTCCGAAGATGAGCGCCCGGCCTTCCAGGATATTCTGGATTCCCTGGAGAAGATCAGTACCAATGCCAAAGCTTTGAAATTATGGGCCATCAAAAATATACACATCAAGGAGGAGGACGTCTGATCCTCCCCCTTTTTATCCTATTTTATTCTGCTTATCTTGCCGTTGCTTTCTCTGCGAATTCCGTAGTTACCAGTGCCTCGTAAGGTACTCTCTCTTTCAGTACATCCGAATCCTCCAGAATATTCTGCAACAGGTCAAAGGCATCTTTATGGAAGATCAGATCCTCTTTCCAGGTATCCTGTTCCTGATATCTGGCAACAATAGCTGTCAATGTGTCACTTTCGGTCTCGGCAAACTGGGGTGCAATACACTTGGCAATTTCCTCCGCACTATGCTCCTGTACGTAATCCATGCCTTTTTGCAAGGCATCAGTGAATGCCTGAATGGTCTCGGGATTTTTTTCCAGGTAATTCTTCTTTGCTGAGAACGAGGTATAAGGAACATAACCGGATTCTTCACCCAGAGAGGCCACCACATAACCGTCACCCTTTTGTTCCAACAATGTGGCATGAGGCTCGAACTCAATTGTAAAATCTCCCTGTCCGCCGGAAAAAGCTGCTGCCGTGGAACCGAAGTCAATGCTCTGGTCGATGGACAGATCCGTTGTCGGATCCATATTATTTTTCTCCAGAATATATTCAAATACCATCTCCGGCATACCGCCCGCTCTACCGCCCAAGACGGTAGTACCTTTTAATATATCCCACGAAAAATCATCGATGGGTTCTCTCGCCACCAGGAAATTGCCAGCCCGCTGGGTCAGCTGGGCAAAATTCACCACATAATCTTCCGTTCCGCCAGCATAGGTGTAAATGGTGCTCTCGCTGCCCATAAAGCCGATGTCCGCCTCACTGGTCAGTACTGCCGTCATGGTCTTATCCGCACCGAATCCCGTCACCAGTTCCAGATCGATCCCGGCATCTTCAAAATATCCTTCTTCGATTGCCACATACATCGGTGCATAAAAAACAGAGTGGGCTACCTCATTGAGCACCACTCTGGTCTTCTTTGGTCCGTTCGTCTGCTGTGCGCTGCCGCAGCCCGTAAGTGCAGCCGCTGCAAGCACTACAGACAATACTGCTACCGTTACTTTCCTTCTTTTCATAATCATTCATCCTCCCTGAGATTACATATTTATTCTATGTAACCTCAGGGAAAACGTTCCATATAATTACAGATTTGCCTTGATCTTATCGATCATCTCCTGATACTCCGCATCGGTCAGCAGAGTCTTGCCGGGGTTCATCTCGAAGGTTCCGCCCCACTCGAAGCCGTCCTTGTACTTCGGGCACAGGTGCATATGCAGATGGCAGCCGGTGTCACCGTAAGCGCCGTAGTTTAATTTATCGGGATGGAATGCTGCATGAATAGCTTTGGCTGCATGAGCCACATCCTCGAAGAATAATCTTCTCTCTTCCTCGCTGATGTCCACGATCTCGCTGACATGGTCCTTATATGCCACGATACATCTGCCGGGATGGCTCTGCTCCTTGAACAGGATCAGGCTGCTTACCTTCAGATCACAGATAAAAATACCGAACTTGTCTAACAGTTCTCCTCTCATACAATATCCACAATTTGCGTCTTTCATTTGTTCTCCTATCTGCCCTCTTACGGGGCCTGCCGTCTGCGGCTTAAATTCTTGTCCGGTCTTGCCGGCCAGGATCAGCTATAATGTTATGTTGATCAGTTTACGGATGTTCTCCGGATCATAGTTCAACACCAGTTCCTTCGGAAATTCCAGTTCCCGCATCAGCTGCTCTGCATCATCAAATGCTCCGATGGCAAAGCACATATGGCTGTCCGTTCCCATTATAACAGGCTGATCATACTTCATGCAAGTCTTTAACAGCTCTGTAATATTTTCTCTGCCTCCTTGTCTGGCCGACTGGGGATTCAGGGATGAATTGTTCACTTCCAACACCGCCTGTGCCTGTCTGGCCTCTCGCACCAGTTCGTCATAATCCAACGGAAATCTGCCGTCATCGGGATGCCCAAGTATTTTCACATAAGGATTCTGAAAAGCTCTGACAGATGCCAGTGTATTCTCCTTGCGGCTTCCCGCAGTAAAGGCAAAGGGATGAATGCTGGCAAGGGCATAATCCATTTTCTGCAGATAGCGCTCTTCCAGATCCAGTTCACCGTTTGTACTGCAGATATTTGCTTCTACGCCGCATAGCAGGCGCAGACTTCCATCTGGCTTCGGTATTACCCGGCCGGTGTTCTCTTCTCTGTCATATATTCTGGGAATCACTTTATAATTACTGAAAAAGAAATTATGCGGGCCTCCCGGGGAAGTCGGTCCGTGCTCACTCATTCCCAGGTACTGTAAGCCCATTGCCAATGCAGCATCTATATTCTCCAACAAGGTACTATACGCATGCCCTGCTGCCAGAGTATGCGTATGAAGATCCATGATTGCTTTCATTCTATTGTCCTTTTACTTTCCAAAACGGTCTAATTCTTTTTCTTATGAGCTTCCTTCTCCGGTTCCTGTGCTTTCATCGTATCTGCCAGATCCGCTACCAGCTGTTCCACAATCATCTTCTTCATATAGACATCAAAGCTCAACAGGCAGATCAGGGCAAATTTCTGTAAAAACTCCTGCTCTTCTCCGGTCACTTCGGTAAAGGAATCCTCTGCTCTGCGGAATTTCTCCACAACATCCTTTTTCAGATCCTCCAGCTGTTCCTTCTCCAACACCACCACTTCCTTGTAGACGCTCTCCAGGTCAAAGACCTGTCCGTTCTGAAAATAGCGGTCAGTAAGGGGCTTAAGCAGCGTCTGGATCTCATTCATGGGAATGATCCCTTTATAATAGTAGATAAAAATAAGAAGCAGCACATGCTCTTTGGAATATTTCTTCTTCACCGGCGGCGGCAGCAGATCATTCTTCGCATAATTATTGATCATGGTCTTGGTAAGGATCTTATCATCTTCATGACGTTTACTGGATGCCAGTTCTTTTTCCATAAAGGTAGTAACCTGATCCATGTACAAATCTATATTCGGAATGTCATCCGGCCTCACGTAATCAATTCGTGAGATGCTTGATAAAATGCTGTTCAGCATATCTTTTGTGTCTATTGTCATTCTTATCACCTCAATGTAATTATTATATAGTTTTGAAAACTAGATAGCAAGCATTTTTTTGAATACAGAAAGGGAAAAATGTTGAAAAAATTTTCTGAAATTTGTGGAAAGTGTTGACATTCTTAAGTATGATGATAAAATATGTTTGAAAGCAAACAATTTGATAACGAACAATTCGAAAGCAAACATTTTTTGACAAATAGAGAAAGGATGGTAATGTGAAAGAAGAAGACAGAAAGATTGGCCCGGAAATTCATTGTACGGATCTGAAACTGTCAAGAAATCTGTCAGCACATGTCAGAAAATCCGGAGTGGATGAAGTGACGATGATGCATGGCTGGATCATACGGTATCTGTATGAGAACCGGGAGCAGGATATTTTTCAGAAGGATATTGAACAAAGATTTGCAGTAGGTAGATCTACAGTTACGAATCTGCTTCAATTGATGGAAAAGAAGGGATTCGTAAAAAGAGAATCGGTAAAACAGGATGCCAGGTTAAAAAAAGTAATCCTGACAGAAAAAGGGATTGCAAGCCAGGAATCTTTTGAAGATATTGTGGAGCATATCGAAGAAGAGCTTTCCGAAGGAATATCAGAAGAAGAACTTCATATTTTTTATAAGGTATTAGACCGGATCAATCAGAATGTGAAGAAATATGAAGTCAGGTAATCCGGAAAATCGGAGTTATAAATGTAACTATAAAACAATAAATGAAACAGAAAGGGCGTAAATGGAATGATTAAGACATTAGCAAAACAGATCAAAGAATTCAAAGCAGCATCCATTGCAACTCCGCTCTTTATGATCCTTGAAGTATTGATGGAGATGATCATCCCGTTTCTGATGGCATCGATCATCGATAAAGGTGTCAATGCCGGGGACATCCAGCATATTTACAAGGTCGGCGGGATCATGGTCGTTGCAGCGGCCATCGGATTATTCGCCGGAATGATGGGCGGAAGATACGGTGCAAAAGCATC
>OJMO01001577.1_pt1 | contig 13867 bp, 9 predicted proteins | sample 1597241 | NCBI WGS metagenome assembly OJMO01 (sample SAMEA2452129, study PRJEB22498) | human gut metagenome | biome: human feces; feature: human gut; material: feces | place: Australia | collected 2012 | reverse complement strand
GTTCTGGTCAAAGAAGATATTCAAGCCGGTGGCTGAGAGTTATGCCAAGCAGAAGCGGTTTATCACCGATGCAAGCCATGAGATCAAGACACCCCTAACCATCATAGATGCAAATACCGAGGTCATAGAGATGGTGAACGGTGAGAGTGAATGGACGAAGAACACCAGGGATCAGGTCAAGAGACTGACAGCGCTCACAAATCAGATGGTGGCTCTCTCCAGACTGGATGAGAATCCTGAACCGAAGGAGAAGGCAAAGTTTGATCTGTCTGATGTGGCGTATGAGGTGATAGATCATTTCTCGTCTCTGTCGGAGGTTCGAGGCAAGAAGATCAGCGCGGATATCGAAGATGGAATAAAGTATGTCGGAGATGAGAATTCCATCAGGCAGCTCATAAGCATACTGGTGGATAACGCCATGAAGTATGCTGTTGAATCAGCGGATATAAGTATATCCTTGAAGCGTGATGGCAGAAAGGTGAAGTTTGTTCTCAAAAACCTCACAGATGGCATGGAAGAGGGCTCTCAGGATATATTGTTTGAGAGATTCTATAGACCTGACAGCTCAAGAAATTCGGAGACCGGAGGTTCGGGAATAGGACTTTCTCTCGCCAAATCGATAGTTGAGTCTCACAAGGGCGGGATAACAGCAAGATGTGACGGGGATGGATACATCACATTCCAAGTTACATTATAGAATAATACAGTGTGTATACGTTAAAACGCTCTGTTCATGATATGAAGTTTACATAACATATCATGGACAGGGCGTTTTCTTTGTGTAAGCGTTGGGATTTATTGTGCATATTTGAAAATGCATAACATAATATTATCCTGTTGCGCACAAAAATTGCACACAAATTGCGCTTAAGTTGCGCCTTGACATATACAAAATATACAAATAATTCTTAAAAACATTGTCTACAAGCGACATGGTAACCAGAACTCAAATATGTTAATATATCAGTATGAGGACAAACGGTTGCGCAACTGTTGATCAACATTATTATTGCAAGGAGGAATCCTTGTGATAATGCAGACGCCGCGCGGAGTGCATTGGGATGCGTCTGCGTAATAATACTTATTAGGAGGGCATATATGAGAAGAAAGAGAATTGTAAAGCAGATTGGCTGTGCAGTTCTTGCAGGAGCGCTTATGGTAGGGCAGATCTTTGGATCTGGAGCTTCACTGATAACAGCGAAGGCTGCGGAGAGCTGGGTGGACACACTCAAGGTTGCAAATGGCGATTTTGAAACAGGTGACAGCAGTAACTGGACTATAGAGAGTGAATCGGGAGCTGAGCTTGTTGTAAAAAATGGTGGAAGTAATGTAAACTCCACATATTATCTGAATATCTGGGCTTCAGATGCGGCTGATGTCAGCATCACACAGACTGTAGAGGCTGTTCCTGCAGGAACATACAAGCTAGAGTATGATGTCGAGGGCGATGCCCAGGATACAGGGCTCACAGTATCTGTCGCTGATAAGTCACAGGCTGTTGGAGCCACGACCGGATGGGATGCATGGGCGACAAATGAGACAGAAGAGTTCGTTCTTGAGGATACAACTGATGTCAGCATTTCATTCAAGGGCAGTCTTGCCAAGGGATATTGGGGCAAGATAGACAATGTAAAGCTCTGCAAGCTTACAGACGAGGAAGATGTAGTTGAGCCTGTGGAGGCTGGAATATATGTGGACCGCGTGCGTGATCTCACATACACAGATCTGAACGGAGAGAAGCAGTCATTTATCGAGGGCGTAGACGTATCATCCTATGTGTCACTGAAGAACAGTGGAGTTAAGTATTATGATTTCGATGGCAACGAGCTGGATGATATCGGATACTTCAAGTTCCTTGCTTCATGTGGAATAAATTATGTGCGTGTCCGTGTATGGAATGATCCATATGATGCAGACAAAAACGGTTACGGCGGCGGTAACAATGATTTGGAGACAGCCAAGAAGATCGGACAGTATGCAACAGCAGCCGGAATAAAGCTTCTTGTGGATTTCCATTATTCGGATTTCTGGGCTGATCCTGGCAAACAGCAGGTGCCTAAGGCTTGGGCTGACTTCACTCTTGACGAGAAGGTAGCTGCAGTTAAGTCATACACATCAGAGAGCCTTAAGACTCTGCTCGATGCTGGCGTTGATGTCGGCATGGTTCAGATCGGTAACGAGACGACCAACGGAATATGTGGTGAGACTTCAAAGAACTGGGAAAACATGGCAAAGATCTTCAGCGCCGGAAGTGAGGCGGTGAGAGCCATCGACAAGAATATCCTTGTTGCCATCCATTTCACCAATCCTGAGAGAAGTGGCAATTACGCAAATTTTGCAAAGAGACTTAATACATACAACGTAGACTACGATGTATTTGCATCATCATACTATCCTGTATGGCATGGCTCAACAGACAATCTCACATCGGTTCTCAAGAATGTGGCAGACACATATGGCAAGCTTGTCATGGTGGCAGAGACATCATGGGCCTATACACTGGATGACGGAGATGGACATGAAAATACTGTCAGAAAAGGTAAAGATGATTCTACAACTTATGATTTATCAGTTCAGGGACAGGCCAATGAGATAAGCTCCGTTATAAAAGCAGTAAAGAATACAGGTTCTTCAGGAATCGGTGTATTCTATTGGGAGCCTGCATGGCTTCCTGTAAATGTGTATGATTCATCTGCAGAGAATGCAGCAGACGTCCTTGCAGCCAACAAGGAGGCATGGGAGAAGTACGGTTCAGGCTGGGCTTCATCATACGCAGGAGAGTACGACGCAGCAGACGCCGGCAAGTGGTACGGCGGTTCAGCAGTTGACAACCAGGCACTGTTTGACTTCACAGGACACCCACTTGAGTCACTCAAGACATTTGCCTATGTTCACACAGGAACAAAGACAAAGAGAGAGGTAGTCTCAATAACAGTTGATGATGTTGAGATCGAGATAACAGATATTGCAAATGTAGCTCTGCCGACTGCAGCAACAGTAGCTTACAATGATGGCAATTCAGAGAGCGCAGACATCACCTGGGAGGATGGAGCGCTTGAGAAGGTAAAGAACTACGGTGCAGGAACATGTACTGTAAAGGGAACTGTGACAGTAAATGATGAGACTGTCGAGGTTCAGTGCAATGTAACAATATTAAAGGAGAACATCCTTGTAAATCCTGGATTTGAGTCAGGAAACGAGGGATGGACCATCGCTGATACAAGCAAGGGATTTGCAATCAAGACAAAGGAAGATTTTAGAAACGGTGCATATTGTGGTCACTACTACAATTCATCAGATTTTGCATATGATGTATATCAGACCATCACACTTGAGCCGGGAGAGTATGTGTTCAGCGCATATCTTCAGGGCGGTGCAAATGGAGATAACGATGTGTATGAGGTGTATGCAAAAGCTGGAGATACAGAACTCGCATCCGCACCTGCAGTCCCACAGGGCTGGAAAATCTGGCAGCATCCTGAGATTAGATTTACAGTGGAAGAGACAACAGAGGTTGTTGTCGGAATGAGAGCAACCGCATCAGGTAAGGCATGGGGAACATGGGATGACGCATATCTGTACAAAGATGCGGATATAACACCGACACCAGATCCAAATCCAGATCCAACACCGGATCCAGATCCAACACCAGACCCAACTCCTTCTATTGATACAAGCAAGAATGGTCTTGTGAAGGAGAATGGAAAGACCTACTTCTATAAGAAGGGCGTGGTTCAGGAGAATTACACAGGATTTGTCAGGAGTGCCGGAGTCAACTACTATGTTGTAAATGGCGTGGTAAAGACAGGATACAAGGGACTTGTAAGGAGCCCTAAGACGGGAAAAACATATCTTGTAAAGAATGGCAAGATTTATACAGCATACACAGGTTTCTACAGAAATTCAAAGGGACAGCAGTGTCTCATAATAAAGGGCAAATTTGCAGAGAGCAAGACAGCCCTTGTCAGAAGCACTAAGAATAAGAAGTATTACTATGTAAAGAAAGGTATAATCCAGTCAGGTTATACAGGCTTCTTCAAGAGTACCACAACAGGTGCTAAATGCTATATCTACAAGGGTGTATTCCAGTCAGGCAAGACGGGAATAGTAAAGAGTCCTAAGAATCACAAGAACTACTATGTGAAGAAGGGCAAGATCGCCACAGAAGTTACCGGTATAGTTAAGATATCAGGTTCAAGATATAAAGTAGTGAGAGGTCTTGTTGTCAAAAAAGTAAAATAGTACAGAGTAATACATATATACGATAGTCCGATTGGGGAATACCCGGCCGGACTATTTTATTATTTGTTTATATGTTATTTAATTTTTGTAAGGAACATTAAGAAATTATTTGAAAGTAGTTGAAAAAGTATCATTAAGTGATATAGAATGGATAAGTATTTGTTTATATTATACTAAAACGAGAAAAGGAGAGTAATCATGGACAAATTCTTCAAAATCTCAGAGCGTGGGTCTACAATCAAGACCGAGATCATGGCAGGACTTACAACATTCTTCGCCATGGCATACATCGTTCTGGTCAATCCAAATCAGGTTGCAGGAGAAGGCAGCAATGGCTGGCTGGCAGGGGCAGTTCCAGACATGGCTGGTGAGCTTGGTACAGTATGGAATGCTGTATTCATCGCATCTATTCTTGTTGCAATAGTGGGAACACTTCTCATGGCGTTCCTCGCGGACATGCCATTTGCACAGGCCTGCGGAATGGGACTTAACTCATTCTTCTGTACTATCTTCGTAGCTGGTGCAGCATTTGCAGGTGTGAGTGTTATCAGAGGTTATCAGGCAGGTCTGGTAATAGTATTGATATCAGGTCTCGTATTCCTGATTCTTTCAGTGACAGGACTCAGAAAGTACATTGCAGTTGCAATGCCTGAGTGCCTTAAGAAGTCAATTCCGGCAGGTATCGGTCTGTTCATAGCTCTTATCGGACTGAAGAATGCAACACTTATCCAGGACAACCCATATACATTTGTTCAGTTCTTTGATTTTCACGGTGTGATCACAAGCGCTGGCAGCACAAAGGAGGCTATTGCACAGATCGCACCTCCTATAGTAGCATTTGTAGGATTTATAATAATTGCGATCCTTGCAAAGCTTAATGTAAAGGGTAACATTATCATAGGTATCCTTGCATCTACAGTATTATATTATGTTATGATGCTTCAGGCACCTAACTTTGATTTCTCATCGATCGGACAGTCATTCAAGGATTTCGGTTCAGTCGGATTCCTCGGAGTGTTCCAGGGACAGGCATGGAAGGATGCATTCTCTGCTGAGTATATCGGCGGTGTGTTCTCAGCAATCATGCTTGTTGTCAGCTTCTGTCTGGTAGATATGTTTGATACCATCGGAACTCTCTATGGTGCAGCTTCCCAGGCTAATATGCTTGACGAGAAGGGTGACCCAATGAAGCTTGACGAGTGTATGATGTGTGACTCTATAGGTACTGTATCAGGAGCTATTCTCGGTACATCAACATGTACAACATTTGTAGAGTCAGCTTCAGGTATCGCTGCAGGTGGTAGAACAGGTCTTACAAGTTTGGTTACAGCAATCTGCTTTGCAGTATGTCTGTTCCTCAGCCCTGTTGCCAACATCATTCCATCATGTGCAACAGCACCAGCACTTATCTTCGTAGGTGTACTTATGGCTAAGAACTTTGCAAAGGTTGATATGGAGGATATGCGCTCAGCAGTTCCTGCATTCGTGACATTCCTTATGATGCCACTGACATACTCTATTTCAAATGGTATCGGTCTTGGCGCTATCACATATGTTCTTATCACACTGTTCACAGGCAAGTATAAGAAGCAGGATATCGTAGTGACGATTATTGCACTCTTATTTATAGTAAAATTCGTTTCGGTAACTATGTAATTATTTAGTGACACAAGAGAATTCAAAGCGTTCCCGCATATAAGTGCGGGGACGTTTTTTTATTTGCCAAAGTGAGTTTTTTGTAGTATCATACCAACTGTGTACCAGTAGCCAATCGGATACGGCAATGGCCTCCGGAGCCATGACGGGCGGTTCGACTCCGCCCTGGTACGCTTTTTTATACTCTGATATTTATTTCGTAAAAGGATGATATGCAGTGATGAAGAAGAAAAAGAATTTGGAAGCGGAAGAACAGAATATAGAAAATGAAGAGCCGGAGTTGGATGGGAAATCAGAGATCGGTGGAGATTCAGAGACAGATGATGACTTAGATGACGGTGAAGATCCGGAGTCAGACGATGAATCGGATGACAGTGGAGACTCGGGATTAGATGATGACTTAGATGACAGTGAAGATTCGGAGCTGGCTGATAACTCAGAGCCCGGCGGAGCTTCAGAGGTTGAGGAGACCCCGGCGAGACAGAAAAGGCCGTATGAGGATTATGTCATAGAAGATCCTGAGGATATGGATGATGCACCGGATACCGGAGATATGTTCGATGATGAAGAGCTGTATGGCGATGACGATTATTTTGCCGAAGAGAAGGCAAAGACGCGGAAAGGCCGAAGAAGATCCAGACATGGCGGGATCTCTGGTGGCGTTCTTGCCTTGCTGTGGGCGGTATTTCTGATACTTGTCGGAGTCTATGTGTATGTATTTTTTATAAACGATAAGCTGTTCACAGAGAACATAACCGGAAGAGATAACACGGTGAGACTGGAGATACCAGACGGAGCAAATTACAGGCTGTGTACGATCGATGAGATAAATCAGCTAGTGAACAATTATCTTTTGGCGAGAACAAAGGCAGATCAGACGACACTTCAGAGACTGGTCACAGATCCGTCGGAATTTGACGACATGAAGAGCATTGAGATAGCAGCGGAGTATATAACAGCGTACAACAAGACCACCTGTTATATAGCCAACGGATATACCGCAGATTCGTATATCGTGTACGAATTATCCAATCTGATGATAAAGGATGTCAACTCGGAACCGCTCGATATAAGGTCGTTATATGTGACGAAACAGTCAGATGGAAGCTACAAGATCAACAATTCGGCTTTGTCTGACAAGGAGAGCTCGTATATCAACACCATCAACTCATCTGGTGATATACAGGCGATATATGAACATGTAAAAGAAAACAATGATTATCTGCTTAGAACGGATGAGACATTTAGAAAGTTCCAGAATATGTATAATTAAAGAAAACGCAGGCTTTATGCCTGCGTTTTATATTATCACTGTATGAGACTTATATTGCCTCGGAAGAGTTCACATCATCTGTGTCGATCAAAACCCCTCTGATAGGAACTGGTGTGGAGAATACTATCTGTGTCTCTGTGCTGCCAAATCTCTGGAGCTGTCCGATAAATGAGTCGAGATCCATGGTATTAGGAAAGCAGACCTTCATGAGCATGGAGTGCGCACCGGTCACACAGTTGCATTCCAGTACATTTGGACATGCTTCAACAAATGGATAGAAGGTTGGCTTCTGTTTTGGATCAAGAGCCATGTGTATAAATGCTGTGATGTGATATCCAAGAGCCTCATGGTTGATGCTTGCGTGATATCCGGTCAGTATTCCTGCTTTCTCAAGTCTCTCTATTCTTGCTGAAACTGCCGGCGAAGAAAGGAAGACTTTGCTGGCCAGATACTTGAGTGGGGTTCTGGCGTTGCCCTGTAAAAGATGAATGATTTTTCTGTCGATGTTATCCATAATATGCACTTCCTTTTCCTAAAATAAAAAAAGGTGCGTTTCCGAAGAAACACACCTTTGCGTTTGTTTAAATATACATTAATTGATAAAAAAAATCAAGGACTTTTACGAAATTAATTTAACTGAATCTTTGCTGTGGGTTATACATGGTGTGATGAATGGTTCACAAAATGAAAAATAAATGGTATGATGGTTCTGCATATTGGTTAGAATTTACTGGCCTTGGTCTGGCTGATACATGGTGTATGCTGACCAGAAATTAGAATGTGAGATATGTATTAACAATATAGGAAAATAATAATAGAGGAAAGATTATGGCGGATGGAATAAGACTTAACAAATATCTCAGCGAGGCGGGCGTGTGCTCAAGGCGCGCTGCGGATACACATATAGAGAATGGAAAGGTTACGATCAACGGAGAGACTGCAGTCATGGGTCAGAAGGTCATGCCCGGGGATGTGGTGACATTCATGGGCAGGAAGGTTCAGCAGAAGGATAGGACAGTGATCCTGGCATATAATAAGCCGATAGGACTTACCTGTACAGCGAGTAAGGCTGATCCAGACAATATATTTGATCACATAGATTATCCGATCAGACTTCAGTACGTGGGAAGGCTGGACAAGGACTCCCAGGGTCTACTTCTTCTGACAAATGATGGTGACCTGTCAAATGCCATCCAGAAGTCGGTGAACAACCATGAGAAGGAATACAGAGTGAGGGTGAACCGTGAGATAACAGAGGACTTCATCAGGAAGATGTCGGAAGGAGTGCCTATACTTGATACAGTGACAAAGAAATGTAAGGTGCGAAAGATAGATGACAGATCATTCATGATAGTGCTGACGCAGGGTCTCAACAGGCAGATCAGACGAATGTGTGATGCATTGGGCTACAGGGTAGTGAACCTGAAGAGAGTCAGGGTCTGCAACGTGAAGCTTGGCAATATGAGACCTGGAGAGTTAAGGGAGCTCAGCCGCGAGGAAGAGGCAGAGCTGAGACGGATAGTGGGGATATAGTAGAGAGTGTATATAGGATTTTTTGTGGGGTGTGTATGGAAGATATTAGTAGAAATACCAGTGAAAATATTAAAGAAAATAATGACATCAGTGGCAATAACGATAATGGCAAGATAACCAGAATTAAAGAACTTGTAAAGCAGCTCAACGATGCTGCAAAGAAATATTATATGGAAGATACAGAGATCATGAGCAATCTGGAATATGATGCTCTGTACGATGAGCTGAGTGCCCTGGAGAAAGAGACCGGGATGGTCATGAGCAACAGCCCGACGGTCAAGGTAGGATATGAGGTCGTCAGTGAGCTGCCGAAGGAGGCTCACGAGCATCCAATGCTTTCTCTTGACAAGACAAAGGATGTAGGTGCTCTTGTGTCATGGCTTGGCGGTCAGAAAGGCGTAATATCCTGGAAGATGGACGGACTCACAGTTGTTCTCACATATGAGAACGGAGAGATGATAAAAGCGGTTACCCGTGGAAATGGTGAGATAGGCGAGGTCATCACGAACAATGCGAAGGTATTTGCAAATGTACCTCATCACATCCCGTACAAGGGCAAGCTGACGATCAGAGGCGAGGCGGTCATCAAATACTCGGATTTCAATGCGATAAATGAGAAGATAACGGATGCGGAATCTAAGTACAAGAACCCGCGAAATCTGTGCAGCGGCTCAGTGAGACAGCTCGATAACAAGATAACAAAAGAGAGAAATGTACATTTCTTCGCTTTTAATTTAGTGGACGGTGAGGATGTGGACTTCCACAATTCATTCAAATATCAGCTTGACTGGTTGGAGCAGCAGGGATTTACCGTGGTAGAACACTACCTGACAGACTCGGCGGCACTTCCTGATAAGGTGAGGGAATTTTCAGAGAAGATAACGGAGAATGACTTCCCATCGGATGGTCTGGTACTCATGCTGGATGATTTGGCATACGGAAGGAGCCTGGGAACCACAGCCAAGTTCCCGCGAAATGCCATGGCGTTCAAATGGGCGGATGAGGAGGCAATCACCCACCTCCGCTATGTGGAGTGGAGTCCATCAAGAACTGGACTCATCAACCCGGTTGCTGTATTTGAACCGGTGGAGCTCGAGGGAACAACAGTAAGCCGTGCCAGCATACACAACGTAAGCATACTTAAGTCATTGGCGCTTGGCGAAGGTGATGAGATTGCAGTGTACAAGGCGAATATGATCATTCCGCAGATTGCAAGGAATCTAACCATGAGCGGTAACGTGATCATACCGGCTGCGTGTCCTGCATGCGGAGGAGAGACTGAGATAGTGAGGGAGGAAGGCGGTGCAGCGTCAGGAGTTGAGACTCTGTACTGCACAAACCAGTTCTGCCCTGCGAAGAAACTCAAGTCATTTTCACACTACGTGTCCAGAAATGCGTTGAATATAGACGGACTCTCAGAGGCGACCATAGAGAAGTTCATAGATGAGAAGATCCTCGAGGAGCTTCCTGATCTGTATAAGCTTGCGGCTCACAGAGAACATATAGTTGAACTTGAGGGATTTGGCGAGAAGTCGTACAACAAGCTTGTGGCTGCGGTGGACGCATCCAGACAGACGAACATGTGGCGTCTTGTCAATGGTCTCGGCATTGCAAATGTCGGAGAGGCGACAGCCAAGCTCATGGCAAAGCATTTTGCAAATGATATGGATGCCATGGAGAAGGCAGATGTGTCAGCATACGTTGAGATAGACGGAATCGGTCAGGTTATAGCAGAGGATATAGTCAGATACTTTGAAAATGAGAAGAATTGTGCTATCATAGATAGGTTGATGGCTGAGCTTACGTTTGTGGATGAGGTTTCTGATACGGAGCAGGATCTGGCGGGCAAGGTGTTCGTCATAACCGGTTCGCTCACCCATTTTGACAACAGAAATCAGCTCAAGGAACTGATAGAGAGCAGAGGAGGTCAGGTTACAGGTTCTGTATCTGCCAAGACCTCATATCTTATAAATAACGATGTGAATTCTACATCATCCAAGAACAAGAAGGCAAAAAGCCTTGATGTGCCTATCATATCTGAGGAGGATTTCTTAGAATTGATTGGACAGTAGGAGTAACTGTAGTAAATGGAAAGGAATGAATAGAGATGCCGATAAGAATAGATGATGATCTGCCGGTTAAGAAAACATTGGAGGACGAGAACATATTTGTCATGGGAACAGGAAGGGCGCACAGCCAGGACATAAGACCCCTTGACATTCTGATACTCAACCTCATGCCGCTGAAGGAGGACACAGAGCTGCAGCTCATGCGAAGCCTGTCAAACACCCCACTTCAGGTGAACATCACGCTTCTTAGAACCATGTCCTACGAGTCCAAGAACGTGACAAAGGGACATCTTGACAGATTCTACGAGGATTTTGACAGCGTAAAGAACCGCAAATGGGACGGTTTCATCATAACCGGAGCACCTGTTGAAAAGATGGAATTTGAGAATGTTGACTACTGGGATGAACTCCGCGAGATCATGGACTGGTCCGAGACAAATGTCACATCGACCATGCACATCTGCTGGGGCGCCCAGGCAGGACTCTACTACAGATACGGTGTGCAGAAGTTCGACCTTCCGCAGAAACTGTCAGGCATATACGAACATCACACCTTCCACAAGAGAACACCACTAGTCCGCGGTTTCGACGATGTATTCTATGTGCCACACTCAAGATATACCGGTGTGTCCAAGGAGGACATTGTAAACAATGATCACCTTGAGATCGTAGCCGAGTCAGATGTGGCTGGCCCGTACCTCATAATCGGTGACGGCGGCAAAAACATATTTGTCACAGGACACCCTGAGTACGACGTGCTGACCCTTGACCAGGAGTACCACAGAGACCTTGGCAAGGGCCTGAATCCACAGATTCCGGTGAACTATTATCCAGACAACGACCCGGAAAAGAAACCAGTGAAGAAGTGGAGATGCCACGCGAATACTTTGTATGCGAATTGGCTCAATTATTACGTTTATCAGCTCACACCTTATAAGTGGGAGTAGGAGCTGGTGAGACCGCATAAAACCTGAGAATTTAAGCCAAATGCGTTACATATCAATAAAGACATAAATGTATGTAATATGATGTGATTTTTTGTAATTTTATGACTTTGTGGCGATTAATTGGTGTTTTTTCAAAATGCAGATGGTGTTTTTTTAAACGGCGTTAGGCAGGGAAGATATTAAATATAAAATTAAAACACAGCACTATGTAGATGAGTTGTAGTTATCTATGTAGTGCTGTGTTTTTCGTTGTGATTTCTTAATCTATAGTATTTAGAAAGGCGAGTAATGCCTCTCTTTGTACAGAGTTGAGTCTATATATTCTGGTTGACAGTGGATCATTGATTAGAACCTTATTATCATCATCAAAAAAATCCCTTAATGAAATGTCAAGTGCTTTGCACAATTGGAAAAGAACTTCTATTATCACCGTAAGCAATCCGTGCAGAAAGCCGGAGAAGCAATATTTTCTCGGCTGGTAAAACAGTTTTCCGAAAAAGAGGGCGTAACGGAAGCCCTCAAAGCGGAAAATCAAATGCTGTGGGTGCAGAGGATGAACAACAGATGGCGGCTTTTCCTTTTCAGGCAGTATTCAATAAGTAATAAAGTTCCGTGAGTAATGGAAGAAGCCAGCGTTTGCGGAAATGTCACAATTTACGGAGGTAAAGTTTCAAATTCCACTTGCCTTTTTGCACTTGTTATGATATTATTGGTATATATACTAAAACGCTTAAAGAGAGGTGATATATTTGCGGAGAGACAGCAGTGAAACAAAGAGGAAAATACTGACCGTGTGCGTCCGTCTCTTTTTGGAGCAGGGGTATAAAAACACCTCTGTCAGTCAGATTGTGGATGAAGCAGGTGTTGCAAGAGGAAGCTATTTGAATTTGTTTCCTACCAAGGACAGAATTTTGCTGGAATTGACCGAAACGATGTTCGGCGGACAGTTCGGCGTGGCAAGAAGCATTGCAGACAGCAAGCTGCCGCCGGTTTACGCTTATGCGGTGGAAACGGTGATTCAACTGACACTGACCGAGTTGAACGAGAACCTGCGGGAAATCTACATCGAAGCCTACTCCCTGCCCGAAACATCGGAATATATTTACCTGCATACCACAGCAGAGCTGAAACAGATTTTTGGTGAAAAATTTCCCAATGATACCGAGAGCGACTTTTACGAGATGGAAATCGGCACGGCGGGACTGATGCGCAGCTATATGGCGAGAAAATGTGATATTCATTTTCCGTTGGAACGCAAGCTCAGCCGCTTTTTGACGGCGGCTATGCGGGTGTATCGGGTACCGGAGGCAGAGCAGGCAAAGGTGCTTGCCTTTATTCAATCACTGGATATCAAGGCAATCGCCACCGAGGTAATGTATAAGCTGTTCGCCATGTTGGAAATGAAATATGACTTTAAGCTGTCAAAGGACAACAAAGGAGAGGAAACTATATGAATAAGAAAATTTTGAGCGTTGTGCTCATACTGTGCGTGATGTTGGTTGTTATGCCTATGACGGCATATGCGGCGGATAGAGCGCTTTGTACTAAATGCAACCAGGTACAAACGGTAAAGTTGACTTGTCAATACACAAATGATAAATGGCACCTATTCTATGTTACATGCACGGTGTGTGATAATAAATGGTATTATGGAATGTCACACCAATGGAGCGGAACGGCGACTTGCACAAGCGGAAAGACATGCACGGTTTGCGGCGGATCTTCCGAACCGCTTGGGCACGACTGGAGCACTTGGACGCAGAACAGCGATGAAAAGACCCACACCCGAATCTGTAAGCGTGACACCAGCCATACGGAAACCGAGAATTGCCACGGCGGCACGGCGACCTGTACGGAAAAGGCCATTTGCGAGGACTGCAACGCAGCCTATGGCGAGATGGCGGCACACAGCTTCACTGCCGAAAAAGCAGAGGCGCAGTATTTGAAGTCTGCTGCAACCTGTACCGAAAAGGCAATCTATTACAAGTCCTGCGCAGTCTGCGGTCTGAGCTCCGAGGGCACGGCGGATGAGGCGACCTTCTTCTCCGGCAATGCGCTGGACCACGACTGGGGAGCTTGGACGTCCAACGAAGACGGCACCCATACCCGCACCTGCACCGTTGACGGATGCTCTGCAGGCACGCAAA
>OJMO01001576.1_pt1 | contig 13896 bp, 13 predicted proteins | sample 1597241 | NCBI WGS metagenome assembly OJMO01 (sample SAMEA2452129, study PRJEB22498) | human gut metagenome | biome: human feces; feature: human gut; material: feces | place: Australia | collected 2012 | reverse complement strand
GGTAGAACGGAAGCATACGGAATATGGGAATGTATATTTGGTGGTAAGACGATGAATTTCACTTGCATTATATTATCTTATATAATGTGCCTATATCATCAAATTTTACGGATTACCCATCGACCTTCTTTGCGTCCTCCTTCACGAGAAAGTATACCTTTCTCTGTAAGAGATTCTATATCACGTTTAATAGTCCGTTCTGTCACGTTTGTCTTTTGGGACATTTCAGAGATAGTTATAGTTCCATCAGCTTGCATGAATTCAAGTATAATCTGCTGACGTTCTGTTAGTTCTTTCGTGACATCTTTCGTGACATCTTTCGTGACATACACTCGATTCTCAATATGAAGGATTAGTTTCACCTGCATCAGTTCCGGCTGCTCAACCAATTCCGGCTTCAGCCAATGCTTCTCATTCCACGCACTAAGGATGAGCGGGAAACCTGAGCCTAGGTTTTCTCCGTAACCTATCATACGGAGCATATGCTGCATTCGTTGGTTACGAGCTTTGGATTCGCCACCAGCATAGATTTGTTCAACAGGCAATTTCAATAAGCCTGGATTGGAAAGCACAAAGCGGTCATCATACTTCTCGACACGAAGAAGGCCATTCAGCATTAAGTCGGCATGGATAATCATATTGGTAAAAGCCTCACGCACTGCCTTATGCTGTGGTGTATCATCCTTACGGATAATGCCATCCATTTGGAATGGCCTTGGAATATCTCGCGTCAAACGGGGAACTACCATACGAATGAAGTTGAACAGATTATTCTCCCCATGTACCGTCATAGGTCAGTCGGTCACTATAACGTTGGTCACCTATAAGGTTTGACTTGTCAATATAGTCCATGCGCAGATAATCAAAACGCTCACGTACCGGCAACCCTTTACCAAACATCAGAAGACCTGCTATAGTCAGACCTTCAGTACCATCTTTTCGGTTTACAACATAGCCACCAAGTTGCATCAAGAACTCCTTATGATCAAGACTATTCCAAATATGTTCTGGATTATTAGTCTTGAACATAACACGATAACCCTCTAATGTCGGGATGTCAATATCATCCATTGTGTAATACTCCAAGAACATACGATCATTGCCATCCTCGTAAGCATCGCGCACCATCATCTTTATCATTTGCTCTGTGCAGTGATAATCACCTTCATGGTTGCGTCTATAAGTACCACGCATCAAGTTGTTATTAATGTAAACAGGACGCAAATTATAATCGGCACGTGGTACATTTATCGCTATTACCTCCTTACCATTAACGCTAATCGTCTGAACATCCTCATCATGTAGCAGATTCACATTTACTTTCTCACGACTGTTAATAGTATTCCATAAATCCTTGCGTATTTTGTCTGCATCCTCAACACCAGTGATTGTGAATCTCATCAAAGAGTCTTTCTCTGCTACGTTTTCATATACCCCCAACAAAAGAATTCCACCATTCGTATTAGCAAATGCAGAATATGTTTCCCACAAAGAATTTGGCACACCATTTTGTGCCTTTTTGCATTCAAGCGTAACACGCTCACCATCTGCAAGCAGTTTATATATATCTTGTTCTGTCATATCTTCATTTTATTATAATATATTTCAAAAGAACAAAGATAAGCAATCGATTTTAGGAAAGAGTAAATTTCAGCATATTCTTATTGCATTCGGAAAAAAGAGAGTGTATCAACGCCAAACAACGCAGCTATTGCCAAGTGCCCCCTTTTACCGTACTTGCCCTGCCGAAGAAGTATTTCTCAGTTGTTTCCGCACCTCAGCCTCAGCAGAAGAGAAATATCTGCGACTTTCTGCCGCCGATATTTATAAAGAACTGAAGAAACGGAATGCTGCTGCTCTACGAGGTTTCAATCCGAACCATTTTGCGCAAGTATTGATAAAAATGGGGGTAGAACGGAAGCATACGGAATATGGGAATGTATATTTGGTGGTAAGACGATGATTGAATTTGGTAACACGGCTGAAAGCACTGAAAGCGATATTTCCAGTTTTTAGGATAGTACTTTCAGCCGGAATATCGATGAACAAGGAGGTTCATGATAAAGCTGAACAATCTGAACCCTAATCGGTACTGTAATTCTCAATGTGATGCAAAGCAGTAGTAAATCATTCAAAACGGAATGAACGAAACACAATTTCACTAACTCCCCATACATTAGCTGCAAATTCTATTCGCTATATCTAAAATAGTTGAAGAAAATAATAAAACAACAACAGCGGTAAATAGAAAACATAGGCGGCAAAACATTCATTTAACCAAAAAATCATTCAAAAAACGATCAATTCACCCATTTCAAAAGACCATTTAAAAGATTGAAAAATTCACCTTCAAAATTGAAAAAAACACCAATTAACGATTTCGCATTTCTCCCATACCTTTGCAATGTCGATAAGGAACAAAAGTTTCTTGCGAAACAAACAAAAGAACAAAACAATAAAATTAGTATATAAACAATTAAAGAAACATTGCCTATTAGAAACAAACAAAATCATTCCTCTCGGAAGTTACTTCTTTTTCCTTATATAATATAAGGGCTTCCTATTAAAAAGAAAATGATGTTTTAACAAAACAAACGACCCTCATCCTTTAGATGACTCTCCTAAAAAAAAGAAAAAACAATTAGCGTATTATACATACATAGTATAATATGCAAACCCTAAAAAAAAGAATTATAGCATCACACATTAAAATCAAAACTAAAATGAAAGTAAAGAATTTATTATTAGCAGGTTTGGCAGTAGCAGCCATGACAGCTTGTAGCAATGACGAAATCATTGACAATGATGGAATCCAAACAAATGGTGAAAATGCAGCAATGCAAATCAATTTCCAGTTTCCCACAACTAGAGTTGTATCAGATGGTGGCACAAATGCAGGTATAGATATTGAGTATGCAGCTACTGAAATTACAGCAGTTTTAGAGTACACTGAAACAAACAAAAGAATTGTTGTAAAAGGATTAACCTTTGGTCAACAAACTGAAAGTGGTGCTAGAATATACAGCACAGAGAAATTCCAAGTTGAAGCAGGAAACAATGTAAAGGTTTACGCATTTATTAATCCTATTATGGAGATACCAACAACTGGTTTGGAGAATTTAAAGGTTGGAAAACAAAAATTACCAAGTGAAGGTTTGGATTATATAGCTGAAACAATAGCTAAATCTGGTAATTTTATGATGAGCAATGTTAATGGAGAACCTACTGTAATAAAAGCAATTGTAGGTGGAACAGATACCAATACAGCAAACATTAGCGTTGAACGAATCAGTGCAAAATTAACAGAAGAGACAAAGCGCTCTATAGACAACAAATATGAATTAACAACTCCCACTTTCGTAGGACCAAAGGTGTATGTACAAATTTTGAGCCATACATACACTAATCTAGCTGACGATTCTTATGTACTTGGTGGTAGAAATGCAGCATGGTCGTCATTCTTACACCCATATAAAACAGGTGAAGTAAGTGAGACTGATTACAGATGGTTGAATGCAACAGGAACAACATACGTACTCGAAAATTTAGGTAGTGAATGGAATACAGCAACTAGCACCAGCGTTCTTTATCAAGGACAAGTTTTCTTCGAAAATGACGGAAATCAAGAAATAGCAGGAACATTCTACAGCAGACCTAAATTACAAAGTGATGGTGAAACATGGAAAGTTCAAATTTACAAGAATTGGGAAGAATTATGTGCAGATGTTGATCTTACTGGTATTGGAGAAAATGACGACGTAGCTTTGGCTAACAGAAGTATCATGAGATATGCAGGAGGAAAATGCTATTATCAAGCACCTATCGAGCATTTTGGTGTTGGAGCTAATATCGCTCGCAATAACTGGTACCAACTAAAAGTTACTTCTATTGCTGATTTAGGTTATCCGAAACCTGTACCTCCAACTCCTGAAAATGAAACGAAATTAATGATGAGTGTTACTATAGCTCCTTGGACTATCCATATCAATAATGTTGGTCTTTAATCAACTATAATAAATTAATTTAGGGAGAAGTCTCTTCTCCCTAAATTATACTCCGAAAGAAGAGAGTATCACATTCAAACAAAACATCCGCTCTTTAAAAGCATAAAAAGTAAAAACAATGAAACGAATCCTAACTACCATACAAGAAAAAGCAAATAACATATTGTTATTCACAATATTGGCTGGTGCAATTACATCTTGTGATTCCATTTTGGATTACAATGAGAATTGTGACATCGAATATTGTGTCAAGTTCAAGTATGACTACAATATGGAAGAAAAGGATGTATTCGCCGAACAAGTAAGAACTGTTACTCTTTACGCTTTTGACGATAATAACAATCTTGTTTTCCAGAACACCGATGAAGGTGAGCCATTAGGAGAAGAAACCTACGCGATGAACGTAGATATAGATCTCTCGCAATACCACCTGGTGGTATGGGCAGGATTAAATGATGAATCATTTGCAGTCCCTTTGCTATATCCCAATCAAGCTAAAATTGACGAATTAAGAGTAAAAACATTACGCAAAGAAGCTACTCGCAGCACCACCGAGGATGAAAAGGGACAATACATAGTAGACAACAGCCTACATTCACTCTGGCATGGAGAGGTTAAAAAAGGAACTACCACTCGTAGCGGCAGACAGCAAATCACCGAAGTCTCATTAGTAAAAAATACCAATACAATCCGTGTCGTTGTAGCACAAGTAAACCAATCAGGAGGACCTGTAACCCGCTTGACACAAAAAACTTTCGAATGCGCCATATACGACAATAATGGTTACATGAACTATGACAACACGCTATTAGAAGATAACTTATTGACTTACAAGCCATACAATGTCACATCGGATGTAGTCAGTACCCGAGCTTTTAGTTCTGCAGATGAACCTGCCAAACAATACAACGGTATCGTTAGCGAAATGAGCGTGGCAAGACTTGTGGAAAGCCAAAAGCCGGAGTTGACAATCAAAAATACTGCTACTCAGGAAGTATTATTCCAAAGTTCCGACTTGGTGAAATACTTCGAAGAAGTAGATGCCGAAAAATATAAAGATCGTAATTATTCTCTTCAAGAATACTTAGACCGAGAAGATAAATATGAACTAGTGATTTTTGTAGATGAGAAATTGGCACTCATCAAAACTGTAATCCAAGTAAACGACTGGATCATCCAACTCAATGATATCGAACTTTAAAATAAAGCAAAAAATGAAATACTCTCATTTGACATATTATCTGCTAGCTATCTTATGCATGATGGCAACATCGTGTGTCTCAGACGGAGTCATGGGTGATTGTCCGATCGATAACAACGACCAAGCAGTACTAATAGAAGGTGGCAAAGTCAATTTCGCATTAACTTTCCCGACTTCTTCCACACGAGGCATAAATGGCTCATCAGAAGGTTTAGCAAGCGAACGAACAATTAACGATGTTCAAGTATACACTTTCGTAGGAGGAAAATTCGTTGAGAAAGTAAAGTATATTCTGATAAGCGGCACCAACGGAGATGCAACCCGCTTTGTAGAAGGAAAACTGACAGAGACATATATGACAGGAACCGCTATGGATTTTGTGGTAATGGTGAATACGGAAAGTAAGGGTGTGCAATCTCCTACCATGACAAAAGGAAACAGTAAAGCTGATTTATATAAACAATTGGTTTATAGTTATGAAGGCAAAAACTGGTCAACAAATATTCCGATGTGGGGAGAGGGAACTATTGCATCCATTCAATCGGGAGAATATAATATAGGAGAACTTACATTGCAACGTGCTATTGCCAAAGTGAATGTAACGGTGAATGACGGTAAAGGATTGGAAAACTTTGAAATCACCAATGTAAGTTTACACAATTACAATAATGGCGGATATTGTGCTCCGACCAATGCGAATGGTCAACCTTCTATCCCAACCAATGTTGTTAAAGCAACAACACCTCTGTCTGCAGGCTCTCTGAGCGGAACGCAAGGCAATAATATTGAGAATAAATTCTATATTCCAGAACATAAGAACATAGGTGTAGATAAAGCTGAACAGCTCTATTTGAAGATAGAAGCAAAAGTGAAAGGACAAATAAAATACTATGATATTATGTTCAGTGAAAATGGAAGTGATTATGACGTTCTTCGTAACTATATGTATGTATTCAATATTACTAATGTAAAGGTGGAAGTAGATGTCAATCCTATTTTAGAATATGAAGTAAAAATATGGGAAGAAAAAACTGTGAATATTCCGTCATTTAATTAATGCAAGGAGGATAATCAGATGAAAAAGCAAAACAATATATTGAAATTAATAAAAAATATAACATACTTGACATTAGCTTGTATAGCTTTTAATGCTTGTACAGATGAAGAAATATATAAATCATCAGAGATTGTAGAGGGAGTTCCCGTAGAGGTCGGATTTAAATTCACTATACCTTCCATGCAGAAAGTCAGTACTCGCGGATTAAGCGATGAAGGAGAATTCCAAGTAAACGACCTGTATGTCCTCATCTTCAATGCCAACAACGACCAGGCTAGAAAAACTGGAGGAGGGTACTATAACAGTGATCTGATTAAGAATGTTATTACAGGTAACCAAGCAAACGGGAAAGTTTCTTCCGGCACACTAACATTAAAAACAACTAGTGGAGAAAGCCTTATCTACGCAGTAGCCAATGTAAAAGGTAACGATCTAGGTGGTGATATCACTGCAGCATTAGAGAACGTTAATTCATTAGCCGATTTTAAAAAGTTGTCTGTAGCATTGACAATCAAAGCGAATGTGGAGCGTTCGTCGCCCGCACTTGTGATGAGTGGTGCTTATATAGATGGAAGCACACAACCACAAACTGGATATTGTAACATTCCGGCACAGTCAACCACTCTTAGCGGAAAGATTAGCCTCACCCGTCTGGACTCACATATTATCTTCAAGATTACTCCAAACATGCAAGCTAATGGAGGAAAGATCAAAACATTTACTCCAAAAAGTTGGAGAGTATACAATGTGCCCAATAAATCTTATATAGTAGCTCAAGACGCTGATGCAGTCGGTAATACAGCAGAAGATTACGAGAATACAGAATCTTCTATTAGGTTTGGAGAACAAACTGATAACATTTATGATTTCGACTTTTATATGTTAGAAAACCGAAAGAATGCCAAAACTTATGAAGGTAGATCAATCGAGAATTACAAACAACGTGAAGAAGAGGTCAAAACTAATGAACATAAAAATACAGGAGAATATAAATATGTAGAACCTTATGCGACCTTTGTAGAGATTAAGGCGCACATGGAAATTGAAAATGCAGACAATGACAATGGTATACGAGTAGCCGACGTTACTTACGTCATTCATTTGGGATATGTTGATAATGTTGCGGCTGACTTCAAAAATGAAAGAAATAAAAAATATACATATAATGTAACTATCAATAATGTAGAAGATATTGTTACGGAAGTAACAGAGGAGGGAAATCCGGAAAATACTCCAGGAGCAGAAGGTGATATCGTAGACTCACAGACTACTGTATATAATCTAGACGCTCATTATGGATATTTGATTTTAAAATTCAAGTACTCAGAAGTGAAAGATGGATTGCAATTCTATGTAAAAACTCCTTTTGGAGAAACAAATAATGACGACAAATCAGTAGTAGGTCATGATTGCAAATGGCTGCGATTTGCACGTTGCAATAACGAATCTACATTGGCAAATTATCCAAAAGATGGAAAGGGATTGATTAACTTGTTTGAATTAAAAGCAGATATCGAAGATCAATACCAGAAAGATACCAATAAAGATAATACATATTATTATACAGTATTTGTAGACGAATATTTTTACGAAAATAATCCGCTAGAAACTTCCTCTAATAATAATTGGGGGAACGAAAATTGGGAAGAATTTGTTAATAAAGACGACCGCTATGCACTACTAATCTTTAGTCCACAAAAAAGTCCGGATGGAGAAAGTAGCTATGCAAGTGCGAAATATATGATCACACAAAAATCTATCCAAACCTATTACAGCACAGAAAAATTTAATAGTGACAAAACTGCGCTAGGTATGGAACATATAGATGAAACAGGTGTACCTAATGGATGGGAAAGCGGAAGTTACGGCAGTTCTCAAGAAAATGGATATAAGAATACCTATCCTGTAGTTAACAACACCAATATAAGTAGCTACGGAACAGAAACTCTATCAAATGGTAAGAATACATTTACAATAAATGATGCAGCAAATGCTATTCAAGCATGCATGGCACGTAACAGAGATGAAAACAATGATGGAAAAATCAGCGGCTCAGAAGTAAAATGGTTCTTGCCTGCCATCAACCAGTTAGTTGGAATGTTCTTAGGTGCAGAAAGCTTACCAACTCCACTATTTGGTGATGGTGATAAGCAACCTGGAACATATACATATAATAAAAAAGAAATAGGAACTTATGGTACTTACCACTATATTAGTAGTGATAAGCAAAGACTGTGGTCAGAAGAAGGAGCCACTTTTGGTCCCGCTGCAGGTATACTTTATGCAAAAGCCCCCGAAAAGCTTAGATGTGTACGTACTTTAGGAATCAGTTCCCAATATAATAGTACAAGTAAAAAGGAAGGAAAGATATATAATATGAATAATAGTTATACATTCCAGATGGCTTATCTAGATAAGCAAAGTATACGTACCTCATTTATAGAGAATGGTGAATTAGATTTACATCACAATTTTAGTTCTTACAATAGACCTTATACTGCATTCCAAGTTGCCAATAAACGAATGACAATTGATGGGATAGAGACCAGCAACGGATGGGGAGGATCGAATAATAGACCAAGACCCACAAACTGGGAATCACTTGTAAAAAACAGTGGACTATCTCGTAGTGTATGTACAAATTACTTTGAGAATGCTAATAAGTCTGATAAAGGTTCATGGAGAGCACCTAATCAAAGAGAACTTATGATTATCTATCTTCAAGATCCGAGTTTGGTAGAATACCAAGTCACAGATGCTTATGATTATCGATATGGTTCTTTTACAAGAACATGTTGGAAATTCAACGAAAATGATCATTTTACTGTAGATAAGGACTTAATAACAAAAGGCACTGTTGGTTCATTTGTTCGTTGTGTTCGTGACGTTAAATAAATAAAACTTAAAAGTAAATATTATGACACCAAAAGACATCCTGCAACTAGAATCATCAGATATGCGCCAAGCCTATCTGTTTGAAGAGAACGGGCGCTGGTATGCTTATGAGCATTCAGCCAACCGAATCGAAAAATTTGTGAAAGGCTTTGTAGACTTCAAACACAAAGTGCAAGATGTCTGCGGTCGGATAAAAGTAGAAATCGACCTCAGTATTTTGGAAAAGTGTTCCATCACGCTGTGTGAAGATTCGCTGCTTGTACTTGATTGCCCTGCAGCATAAAAAACTGTAGAAGAGTATAAGCTTCATAACTCGTAGTAAGAAATTACACAATATATTGTTTGTTTTGTTTGTGTTCCTCAATCCACTCAGAGGCAGCTTGTGAAAGTAGCGCTGAGTGGGTGGGGATTTTTTGTGCAAAAAGAAAATGAAAGGAGAACAAATGATGATGACAAATAAAAAAATAAAGATTAATGGATGTACTCCTATAGAAGACTTGATCACCGAAGATTTTGGTGCTATAGGAACCCCCGAAAGAGATGAATTCGAGCGAGGATGCGAAGCCTTTATCATATGGGACGAAAAATAAGTTTCACGATTTGGTGATTTTGACAGGAAAACATGGAAACATAAGTTATAATTCGCGAAATGTCTTCAGATTGCATTGCCCATAAGAAAGGCTTCCAACCCGTAGAAGCCTTTTTAACTTGTCAAAGTGATAGCTTCATGTCAATGAAGCAAAAATGATAGCTATATTTACAAAGCTTGTTTTGTTTGTGAACAACAATTCACCGGAAGCATAAGTTATGATTCGCAGGAGTTCACATGATTTGCATATCTTTATTACGTTCTTTGTATTACATAAAATGTATAACGTAAAAGATGAACGACTTCGAGGAATACATAAGACAGAGCGAACCGCATAAGCGGGAGAAAGGATACGCTTGGCAAACAGCCATTGGCCTGCAAGCTGTTGATGGTCTTAAACCTTCGGAATATTTGAAGGAAAAAGCCCGCCAACACATTGAAGGGGATATCACTATTGACGAGGTCAAACAATTAGTTGATAGTTATTACAAATCAAAGGTTGCCCGTTCATCTAGCGAAGATCGTACGGAAGAAGCCGATAAGGTCTCAGCCAGAATAACAGAGATCCTTTCGGAGAATACATTCACATTCTCACCTATCGAATACTTGGCTATTCATCGGCATTTATTTGAAGGCATATTCAGCCATGCCGGACAAATACGGGATTACAATATTACAAAGAATGAATGGGTACTGAAAGGAGCAACAGTACTTTATGCCAGTGCAGGAAGTATCCGCGAAACCTTGGAATATGATTTCTCTCAAGAAAAGATTTTTGATTATAAAAATCTGAATATAGATGAGGCCATCAGACATATTGCCCGATTCGTTTCTGGAATATGGCAAATACACGCCTTTGGTGAAGGAAATACACGCACAACAGCCGTATTCACGATCAAATATCTGCATACTTTTGGATTCAATTTCAGTAACGAGACCTTCGCCAACCATTCTTGGTACTTCCGCAATGCTCTCGTCAGAGCTAACTATAATGACCTAACCAAAGGTGTGTATGCCACGACCGAATTTTTAGAAAAATTCTTCAGAAACCTGATTCTCAACGAACAAAATGAACTTAAAAATCGAAATCTACAGATCGACGAAATCGAAAAGGAAGCCATTCAAAGTGCAAAACAGACTGATATGGATATCCCAAAGTGCAAAAATTGCACTTTAGACTGCACTTTGGAAGAGATAGCCGTACTTAACTACCTCAAAGAAAAACCAAATGCAACACAAAAAGAAATAGCACAGCACATAGGAAAATCTGAGAGAACCGTCAAATCCATGACCGTAAACTTAAGTGAAAGAGGTATTATAGAACGCAAAAACGGACGTCGTAATGGCTTTTGGGAGATCAAGAAATGAATATCTTATGTGAGTGATTCTTTGCATATCTGATTATTTATTGTGTTCTTTGTATTACATAAAATGTATAACGTAAAACATGTAATAGCCATGAAGCCTAATAATCCTTTCCTCGTATACGGTTACAATAGTCCGGATTGGTCCCAAAATTATACAAGAGTAATTGTATATTGATAACACAGGTAATTGAACAGAGGCAATCTGAAAATGAAAACTTTTCGAAACATATCTACTTTTTATCACATTATCTTTGTTTATCTCTTATAAACCTGTATATTTGGAGTATTATAACTGATACATTTATATTAATACAGAATTACTATGAGTCATACCATCTTCCTAATCATCGCCCTCGTCACTACAGGAATTTTTCTTATTCAATTCGTATTATCCATCTTTTTCGGAGATATAGATGCAGATGTAGACGTAGATGCTGACATCAGTAGCGTAGTTTCTTTTAAAGGACTAACTCATTTTGGAATCGGATTCGGCTGGTACATGTATTTAGCGGGAAACACTGAAATTCAAAGTTATGTCATCGGAATTCTGGTGGGTCTTTTCTTTGTTCTCGCTGTGTGGTTTCTCTATAAGAAAGCTTATCAACTGCAACAAGTGAATCATTCTGAACAGACAGATCAACTTGTAGGACGAGAATGTACCATCTACTTCAAGCAAAGCGACAGCAAATATACAGTACAAACAAGCCGAGACGGAGCAATGCGCGAAGTAGACGTCATCTCCGAATCCGGAAAAGCATATCAGACAGGTGACAGAACAATCATCACCAGTTACAAAGACGGAACGCTATTCATTCAATAACTATTCAAATACACAATTTTATGACACAAGAAATGTTGATTATGGCTGCTATATTAGTGGCAGTCATCCTACTCACTTTTATTGGTATTCTTTCTCGTTACCGCAAATGTAAGAGTGATGAAGTCCTCGTTGTATATGGTAAAACAGGAGGAGATAAGAAGTCGGCGAAGCTATATCACGGTGGTGCAGCTTTCGTATGGCCGATTATCCAGGGATACGAATTCCTTTCCATGAAACCAATGCAGATTGAATGCAAATTGACGGGTGCACTGTCTGCTCAGAATATCCGTGTGGATGTGCCGACTACCATTACTGTAGCTATCAGCACTGATCCCGAAGTAATGCAAAATGCAGCTGAACGTATGCTGGGTTTGACGATGGACGACAAACAGAATTTAATTACCGATGTCGTATATGGTCAGATGCGTATGGTGATCGCCGATATGACTATCGAAGAATTAAATTCAGACCGCGATAAGTTTCTGGCTAAAGTAAAAGACAACATCGATACAGAACTTCGCAAGTTCGGTTTGTATCTGATGAACATCAATATCAGTGACATTCGTGATGCTGCCAACTACATTGTCAACTTAGGTAAAGAAGCTGAAAGTAAAGCTCTGAACGAAGCACAAGCTAACATCGAAGAACAGGAAAAGCTGGGTGCTATCAAAATTGCCAATCAGATTAAGGAACGCGAAACCAAAGTTGCAGAAACGCGTAAAGATCAAGATATCGCCATCGCAGAAACGAAGAAACAACAGGAAATCTCGGTTGCCAATGCAGATAAGGACAGAATTTCTCAAGTAGCCATCGCTAATGCGGAAAAAGAATCACAAGTAGCAAAAGCTGAAGCTGAAAAGAATATCCGTATCGAACAGGCGAATACCGAAAAGGAAAGCCGTGTTGCCGAACTTAACTCGGATATGGAAATCAAGCAGGCGGAAGCTGCCAAGAAAGCTGCTATCGGACGAAATGACGCACAGAAAGAGGTGGCCCTGTCAAATTCAGAACTGGCCGTGACGCAAGCTAATGCCGACAAGCAAGCCGGTGAAGCTGCTGCTAAGTCGGAAGCTGCCGTACAGACTGCACGCGAAATTGCCCAAAAGGAGGTAGAAGAAGCTAAAGCACGTAAAGTGGAATCTTCATTGAAGGCTGAAAAGATTGTTCCTGCGGAGATTGCCAGACAGGAAGCTATTCTACAGGCTAATGCCATTGCCGAAAAGATTACTCGTGAGGCAGAAGCACGTGCGAAAGCTACTTTGGCACAAGCGGAAGCAGAAGCAAAAGCTATCCAGATGAAACTGGAAGCAGAAGCGGAAGGTAAGAAACGTTCATTACTTGCTGAAGCGGAAGGTTTCGAAGCAATGGTAAGAGCAGCTGAATCGAATCCAGCTATCGCTATCCAATATAAGATGGTAGACCAGTGGAAGGAAATCGCCGGCGAACAGGTGAAGGCGTTCGAACACATGAACTTAGGAAATATCACTGTATTCGACGGAGGAAACGGTGGAACTAGCAATTTCCTGAACACATTAGTAAAGACAGTAGCTCCGAGCCTTGGCGTATTGGACAAGCTTCCTATCGGTGAAACAGTGAAGGGTATTATCAATCCGGAAAGCAAAACGGAGGAAAAGCCTGCAACAAAAGCTGACGAGAAAAAAGATAAGAAATAGTTGTAATCCAACTAATATACGCTGATGAGAAAAGCATGATTACTTGTTCTCATCAGCGTTTGTTTTTTATATATAACTCGAATAAATCTTCTTTGAACATTCCGGATTTATTACGTTCTTTATGTTACATAAAATATGTAACACAAAATATGTAATAAGTCGTGAAGCCATATCGCTCATTCTTTGTATACAGTTACAATAATCCCGGAATGTCGCGCCACTAGAAATGATTTTGGGTTCTTCGTCAAATTTGGTGGTAATCTCTTTTTTATTTCAACTGTCTTCTTCTT
>OJMO01001574.1_pt1 | contig 13908 bp, 7 predicted proteins | sample 1597241 | NCBI WGS metagenome assembly OJMO01 (sample SAMEA2452129, study PRJEB22498) | human gut metagenome | biome: human feces; feature: human gut; material: feces | place: Australia | collected 2012 | reverse complement strand
TGCGGCAGGACAAGGATTGATCTTGTAAGAGCCGCTTCAATGATAGAGGACGCCGTAAGGGATATTGACAAAAACGTTAAGGTCGCGGTTATGGGGTGCGTAGTAAACGGACCGGGTGAAGCTATGGAAGCCGACATAGGTATCGCCGGAGGCGATAAATGCGCTGTGATATTTAAAAAGGGAAAGGTTTTGAGAAAGATAAGCGAGGATGAAATCGTTCCCGAATTACTTAAGGAAATAGAAAAGCTTTAGGAGTTTTGAGATGAATGAAATAAGACTGGGCGATTTTTTAAACGAATATACGTGCGATATACCGGAGATTACGAAGGACGGTATGATTTATAAGCTTACATATTCTTCAAATCAAACAGAAATTTCTTTTTATGTAAGATTTACAAAGCTGATTCCATACAACGATGTTATCACCTTTGAAAAGCGCCTTGAAAATATATTTCATCTTGATCGAATAAATCTTCACTGCTCGTATTCTCCCGAGCTTTTTACGATGGATTATTACGGCGAACTTATATCGAAGCTGAAAAGAAAGCTTGCGGTAGTCAACGGCTTTCTTGATAACGCCGACGTGAAGTATGGGGACGGACTTATAACAATAGGCATAAAAAACGGCGGTTATGATCTGCTGATGAAAGCAAATTTCTGCAACGAGCTTTCAAAGCTGATAAAAGACGAGTTTAACTTGGATATAAAAACGGAGCTTACCGGAGAGCATAGCGTTGACGTCGAGGAGCATGATAAAATGATGGAGGAAATACGCGCTTCTCTTCCAAAGCGGCCGGAACCGACTGCGTTCGCGCCTTCTGCTTCTGCGGCTCCTCCCGTGGAAAGAAAACCGCAGGAAGCGCGGCGAGCGGATATGTCAGGATTAAATCTGCCGTTTGATATAATATCAGATTCTGCATTGCAGATCAAGGGGAAGAATATAAGAACCCAACCCGAACCGATAGGAGAAGCGGTAAAGGAGCTTGACAGAAAGGTTACGATAATCGGAGATATATTTGACGCGGCCGATGTTAAGACCACTAAAAACGGTAAGGAAATTCATGTTTTTTATCTTACTGACTATACAGGCTCATTACAGATGAAGCTGTTTATTGATCCTGAAAAGGATAAAACGGATACCGGAAAACTCAAAAAGGGAGTTACGGTTATTGTTTACGGCGATATAGAATTCGATACCTTTTCGAGAGACGTATCTATACGTCCTCTGTCTATCGTTGCTGTTAAAAAGAAAGAACGAACTGATAATGCAGAGAAAAAGAGAGTTGAGCTTCATCTGCATACCAATATGTCGGCTATGGACGCCATAACCGACGCCGGTACCCTTATAAAACGGGCTCATTCATGGGGGCATAGGGCAATTGCAATTACGGATCACGGTGTAGCTCAGGCATTTCCCGACGCTATGAACGCTTCGGCAGGTATGGACGATTTTAAGGTAATATACGGCTGCGAGGCATATGTTGTAAACGATATAGTTCCGCTGAATATTGTAACAAAAGAAGATAAAAGAAGCATTAACGATGAAATTATTATCTATGATGTTGAAACTACCGGACTTAATTTTGACAGGGACAGGCTGACTGAAATCGGAGCTGTGAAAATCAAGAATCTCAGGGTGATAGACAGCTTTAATATCATGGTGAATCCCGAACGTCCTATACCTCAGAAAATTGTCGAGCTTACCGGAATTAATGACGGTATGGTTGCTAATGCGCCGAAGGAGCGACAGGCTGTAGAAGAATTCTTTCGTTTCTGCGGCGATAATCCTGTTATGGTCGCTCATAATGCCCGATTTGATAATTCGATGATCGACGCGGTGTGCAGACGTCATAATATTTCGCATGAATATACAAGCATTGATACGCTTATTATGAGCAGGGCAATGCTGCCGGAGCTTGGCAGGCATACTCTTGACAGCGTGGCCAGGCATTTAAAGCTGGGTAAGTTCGAGCACCACCGCGCCTGCGACGACGCTATGATATTAGCGAAGATATTTATAAAGCTTGCAGAAAGACTTGTAAACGATAACGGAGTAGAGATACTTGCAGACCTTAATACAAAGGTAAATAAAATAGACGTTAAAAAGCTGAAATATTTTCATCAGATTATACTTGTACGCAATAATGTAGGATTAAAGAACCTGTATAAGCTTATTTCCATGAGCCAGCTTGATTATTTTTATAAAAGGCCCTTGATGCCGAAATCAGAGCTTTTGAAGCATAGGGAAGGACTGATTTTCGGAAGCGCCTGCGAAGCGGGAGAGCTTTTCAGGGCGGTTATTGATAAACGGCCTGAAAAGGAAATAGAGGAGCTTGCAAGGTTTTACGATTATCTGGAGATTCAGCCTACAGGCAATAACCAGTTCCTGGTGCGTGAAAACTATTGCACCGAAGAGGATTTGCGTGAGCATAACCGCAAAATCTATGAGCTTGGCAAGCGCTTGGGCAAGCTGACTGTGGCAACCTGCGACGTGCATTTCCTTAATCCGGAGGATGCACAGCTGCGTGCGATTCTGCAGGCCGGTCAAGGCTACAAGGATGCGGATTTGCAGCCGCCGCTGTACTTGCACACTACGGAGGAGATGCTTGAGGAGTTCTCTTATTTGGGCGAGGAGGCAGCCTACGAGGTTGTTGTTACGAATACCAATAAGATTGCGGAGATGATTGAGCGTATTAAGCCTGTTCCCGACCGCGACCAGCTGTATTCGCCGTCGATTCCCGGTGCGGAAGATGCTGTGCGTGATTTGTCCTATGCCAAAGCGCATGAATGGTACGGCGAAACGCTGCCGCAGATTGTTGAGGACCGCCTGAAGATGGAGCTGGATGCTATTATCGGCCACGGCTTCTCTGTATTGTATTACATTGCGCATAAGCTGGTTAAGCATTCTATCGACCGCGGTTACTTGGTTGGCTCGCGTGGCAGTGTAGGCTCGTCCTTTGTTGCTACGATGCTGGATATTACCGAGGTTAATGCGCTGAAGCCGCATTACCGCTGTCCGCATTGCCGTCACAGCGAATTCTTTATGAACAATGAGGTAGACAGCGGCTTTGACCTGCCGCCGAAGGATTGCCCCGAATGCGGCACCAGAATGCTGCGCGACGGTCATGATATCCCGTTCGCGGTTTTCCTGGGCTTCCATGGCGACAAGGTTCCTGATATTGATTTGAATTTCTCCGGTGGTATTGATCCAGATGATCCGTCTGCAATGTCTGACCAGAGCGTTGCGCACAAATACACCGAGGAGCTTTTCGGTCGCGATAACGTATGCCGCGCCGGTACGATTGCGACCATCGCCAACAAAACGGCGATAGGCTTTATCAGAAAATATTACGAGAGCAAGAATCTGCATGTGCATCCGGCGCATGTGGCTGCGCTGGTTGAAGGCTTTGCCGGCATCAAGCGCACTACGGGCCAGCATCCCGGTGGCATTATGGTTGTGCCGCGTAATATGGATATCCATTATATTACGCCGATGAACCGTCCTGCCGATGATAAGGACGGCACTACGATTACTACTCACTACGATTATCACAGCATCAATGACCGTCTGGTTAAGCTGGATATTCTGGGCCATGATGATCCGATGGTTCTGAAGATGCTGGAAAAATATCTTCAGGAGGATGTGGATCCTAACTTTGATCCCAAGAAGATTCCTGTGGGCGATGAGGCAACGATGCGTATCTTCCAGGATACATCTTCGCTTGGCGTTACGCCGGAGCAGATTGACAGTGCCGTCGGCACCTTCGGTATCCCGGAATGCGGCACCAAGTTTGTACGTCAGATGATCAGCGACGTACAGCCGAAGAAATTCAGTGAGGTTGTGCGTGTATCCGGTTATTCGCATGGTACGGACGTATGGCTGAACAATGCGCAGGATTTGATTAAGGAAGGCAAGCCTGTTGCTGAAACTATCTCCACGCGTGATGACGTTATGACGCACTTGATTTCCAAGGGCGTGGAACCCAGTCTGGCGTTTAAGACGATGGAGCACGTGCGTAAGGGCAAGGCGGCGAAAAAAGGTCTGGAGCCGAAGATGCTTGAGGCTATGCGCGCGGTAAATATTCCTGAATGGTATATCAAGTCCTGCGAAAAGGTACAGTATCTGTTCCCGAAGGCGCACGCCGTTGCGTACGTTCTTATGGCCTACCGTATTGCCTATTGCAAGGTGCATTATCCGAAGGAGTTTTATGCAGCGTACTTTACTGTGCGTGCCAAGGATTTTGACTACACCCATGTTTCCAAGGGCAAGAGCTATGTAAAGAATTTTATCAAGAATGTTTACCAGCAGGGCTTTAAGGCTTCGCCGCTGGATAAAACAACGGTTACTTATCTGGAGCTGGTAAATGAGATGCTGGAGCGCGGTCTGAGCTTTGATAAGATGGATTTATACAAGTCGGACCCGATTAAATTCCTGGTTACGGAAAACGGCCTGCGTCCGCCTTTGGCTGCCTTGGGTGGTGTAGGTGAAAATGCTGCCAAGAGCATTGCTGCGGCGAGGGACATCAACCGGCCGTTTATCTCTCAGGAGGATTTGCGCCAGCGTTCCGGTGTCAACAAGAGTGTTATCGAAAAACTGGCAGACATGGGCGTTTTGGGCGATTTGCCGGAAAATAACCAGATTGATTTGTTTGCCTGAGATAGGAGAATCATATGCAAAAAATAATTTTGGCCTATAATTTTACGCCTGAGCGTTTGCAGGCGCTGAAGCTGATTTGTATGATGCTGCGCACGCAGCTGCGCGCCGTGGCGCGCGAGGGGCTGCTGCAGCCTGTCGGCTATCTGGCAGGCTTGTCCGAGGTGGCGTCTGTCAGTGAAGCTTACAGCGGTGACGAAGGGCAGGAGGAAATGCTGCTCATGTGCGGCTTCAGCCGTCAGGATTTGGACAGGCTGCTGGCTGCCGTTAAAAAGGGCAAGCTGCGTCAGGTGGCGCTGAAGGCGATGCTGACGCCCACCAACTGCACCTGGAGCGGCCTGCAGCTTTTGCAGGAGCTTAGCCAGGAGCATGCTTATATGCACGGTAAAAATGCAGGCAAATAAGCAAAATTGCCGCTGCCGGTAGTTTTACTGGCGTTAAAGCGCTTTCTTTGATATAATTAGGCATGATAAACTTTAGCTATATTTAGGAGGATAATAATAATGGCAAAAGATAGTTCCTTTGACGTTGTTTCCCAAGTTGATATGCAGGAGATGGATAACGCTGTTAATCAGGTTAAAAAAGAGATTGACCAACGTTATGATTTCCGCGGCAGCAATGCTTCCATCGAGCTCGGTGAGAAGGAAGTAAAAATTGCAGCTGAGGACGAATACAAGCTGGGCGCAATTTTAGATATGCTGCGTCAAAAGATGGCTAAACGCGGTATACCTCTGCGTTGCCTGGTTCCTGGCAAGATTGAGCCTGCTGCTAAAGGCACTGTACGTCAATCTCTGGAAATCCAACAGGGTATTTCTAAGGAGAACGGCAAAAAAATCGTGGCAGCTATCAAGGCTTCCAAGCTGAAGGTAACTGCTCAGATTCAGGATGACCAGGTACGTGTTGCAGGTGCGAAGAAGGATGACCTGCAGGCAGTTATCCAGCTGCTGAAGGCCGGTGATTTCGGCGTTGATCTGCAATTCATCAACATGCGCTAAGCATTCGTCCACGGTTTGGAGAAGAGTGGAGCAAAATGACAGAACACAAAGACTTTGACAAAAAGAAAATCAATGACGGCGAGCTGCAGAAGTATTCCGGAAGCTACAGCGAGGAAGGCCTGCTGCATAAAATCAGCCGCTACGGTGCCCACATCGGCATCGAGCTGCTGTATAAGGTCGTGCAGCTGTGGTGCGTACTGCAGAAGCCGGAGGTTCCTGCGAAGGAAAAGGCGTTGATTATGGGAGCTTTGGGGTATTTAATCGCTCCCCTGGATTTTGTGCCGGATATTACGCCGGTGTTGGGATACAGTGATGACTTAGTGGCAATTACCTTTGCGCTGCTGAAGGTGCAGGGGTATATTGATGAAGAGGTTGATGCCAGAGCTAAGGAGCTGTTGGCGAAGGTTTTTGATAAGGATGTCGTTGCGAAGCTTTGAGTGCTTTGGACTAAGGGGCGCTGCCGGAAGGCAGCGCTTTTTTTTGCGTCAGCTTCCGCTGATACAAAGATTAAAGCAACAATTCAGCTTGCGTGCTACTGCAAAGGACAAATATATAACAATTATTGAACCATGGTAAAGCTTTGGCTGCGGCTAAGGCTTTTTTTGTTGTGCAAAATTACGCGCTATTTCTCCAGGTGCTAAAAATTAGTTATTAGCTTCTTCACCACAAAAAATAAAAAAATCTTTCCTGCTTCGTGTCGCTTTGGCAAAAATACTGCAGATATATATAGTGAAGGAAGAAAGAATATGGCCTTAGCACATCAGAGGTTCATCAATGCACGCACCTTTTTTTCCATGATATTTTAAATCCTTCAAAGTATAATCATGTTGAAATAAAAAATACCACAAAAGCAATGATAGACAGAAACTGTCACTGTCACTTGCTATACTGATATCAGCAAACAGAAAGGAGGAAGACATGCGACAAAAAGATATCTATTTTATGCCCTTGGGAGGCGCCCAAAGTGTAGGCCGCAGCTGCTACTACCTGCGCCTGGGACAGAGTAACATCCTGCTAGATTGTGGCCTTCAGCGCATCAACGGAGCAACTTGTTCCCCGGATTTTCGCAGCCTGCTTACCTCGCAATTCATGGAAAGCATGCAGCAACTTGACCACGTTTACATTTCTCATGCGCACACCGACCATGTCGGCTACCTGCCGCAGCTCATGCAGATGGCACCTCAGGCTTCCGTTTACATGACACTGCAGACCAAGCAGCTTGCCGAATACCGTCTGATTGCCAATAGCAGTCAGCAGGGAGCAGCCGAAGCTTCGCGTTTGTTAAGCAATGTTGCGCCTGTCAATTACCTGCAAAAAATCAAGCAGCGTGATTACACAGTCACCTTTTTCCCGGCGGGGCATATCCCCGGCGCTATGATGACACTGTTTGAATATGCAGGCCGCAAAATTCTCTACACTGGCGACTACTCATTGCAATCAGCCTTCGGCCTTGATGGCTGCTGGTTGCCAGATGACCTAGAGGTGGACGTATTGCTGATGTGTGCACTGCATGCCAAGCAGCCTTACAGTGTTCGTGAAAAGAACACACTTCCACAGCGCATCAGTGAGGTTATGAGCAACCTGCGCTATGGGCAATCTGTTTATCTGCAGGCCTTTGACCCCGGCAGAGTGCTGGAGCTCTTAATGGCGCTCAACCGTGAGATGGAGCAGAGCGGAAAGGTTTATCCAATCTATCTTGAGCCGGAGGCCATGGCCGCTGTGCACGTGATGGAAAGCCTGCAGCTGCCTGTGCTGCAGCAAAACAACTACAGCAGCTTTTATGCCGGTGCAGCACATCCGCACGTTGTTATCGGTACCAAGCGCAAGGAGCAGGTAAGCTGGCGTTACCGTCTCTTTGGCAATGCCTATACGTTGCATGAGGACTACGGGGAAATGCTTAGCTTCATTCGCAGGCTGAATCCACGTCAGGCCTATCTGGTGCATTGTGCCGAGGGTTATTATGGTCACACCGTGGAGCAGGAGCTCATGCGTGATGCCCAATGCCGTACTCAGGTAGTTTTTCCTGAGGAAGGCGACATTTATACAATTTAAGAATTAGGAGGAAGCATAATGCTGGAAACAAAAAGTATTAAGGTACAGGGAATTTTAAAGGAGATTCATGAGAAGGTGCAGCAAAAGGCTGGGCGTTTCGAAAAAATTTCGGAGGATATTGTGTTGGAAAATCTGACCTTGCAGGCTCTGTGTGCCAATCTTCATATGTCGCCTGCTGCCTGTGCAGATTTCGTACAAAATAAGTATGACTGCAGCTGCAGTGTTGACGATATGATCAGAATCTATCGCGACTTCAAGATTAACACCGAAGAAAAACGCCTGGAGGTTTTTGAAAATGCTACCGGCGTTGCCATCATGTTGGAAAAAAGCATGAACGGTGACCAGCAGGCTTATGAGCTGTATCGCAGCACCCGGGAAAAATTTATGGAAAAAAAGCCTAAGCATTACTATAAAATTCTGCTGGCTGTAATTTTCCACAATATTAAGCCGCTGCAGCAGGAAAATGATCAGCAGCTGATTAGCAGCTTTGGCAATACACTGTGCAAATATCTGCTTTTTGATATGGAAAACGCCATTACTTATGCCTATGGCTTCAATAAGCATCATAGCAGTGCACCAGCCACCAATAATAATGCGAAAAAAGTTCATAGCCCTGAGCAGGAGCGGTTGCTGCAAAAGCTGGCAAGTATTGAAAGTGCGCTGGAGCAATCCGATATGCTGCTCAGAGACCTGCAAAGTGAATTTGACGAACGCCTGGAGGCTGTTAAGCTGCAGGAAATGACAGAGTTCTTCGGTAAGCTCAATTCTGATAAATATGGCTGTATTCTGGATGAGCTGCTGATGCTGCGTAAGGGCATTGACGCTGTGAAAAAGAGCGGTTATGTGCTGCCGCTGGAAATCAATGGTCTGCTGATTATGGTGCGCAAGCTGGTACAATTTTTGCGTGACAGCCACATTAATCCCATGCTGAAGCCTGAATCGTTGCGCATTGTAAAGGCTGGCGATGTTGAATTCTGGAACTACGAGGGAACTCCTTTTACCTGTGCTGAGGAAGAAAAGCAGGTTAAGGTAATTTCTCCTGGTTGGATTTATAGCGAAAAACAGGTACAAATTTCTCGTCCGAAGGTTAAGGAGGTTGTAGATAATGTTGATTAATAATGAAGAACACAATGATTTATGCGTAGGCATTGACCTGGGAACTACCAACTCTGTTTTGGCTACAGTTAATCTTAAGGCTAATGGCGATATCGTCAGCAAGGTAGTAGACCTGCCGCGTGCTGTAGATGTTTACAACAGCGCAGCAGGCAAGGCGCGCCTGAACACGCAGAAGAAGCCGCTGTTGCCGTCCTGCGTGTATTACCGTGAGGAACGTGGCTATGAGCCGCTGGTAGGCGATTTTGCCAAAAACCAGTATGCGCTGCGCCCGCATCTGGTAGCAAAATCTATTAAAAGCCAGATGGGAAGTGCGCATGCCGAAGGCTTGGCTGATGAGATTATGGACAAAACTCCGGCGCAGGTTTCGGCACGTATCCTGCAGCACATGCTGCGGGAGGCCAGCAAAATTTATCGCACGGAGATTAAGGATGCGGTAATCACCGTACCTGCTAACTTTGACTCCGTAATGTGCCAGGCAACACGTGATGCTGCCGCGTTAGCCGGTATTCAGGTTACCAATAAGGATGGCAGCGAAAGAGCAGTGCTGCTTTCTGAGCCGAATGCCGTTATTTATGATTTGATTAACCAGGTACAAAATGGTGAGATTTCCAATCATATTATTGATCTCAACAGCGAAAAGAACGTGCTGGTATTTGACCTGGGTGGCGGCACCCTGGATATTACCATGCATAAGATTAAACGTCGTGAGGATTGCCCCGACGTTTTAAAGGTAGATGAAATTGCTACCAACAGATACACTCTTTTAGGTGGCGATGACTTTGATCAGGCCATTGCTGATGTAATGTTTGAGCATTACCAAAAACAGTATTCTACTAGTCCTATGGTTGTGCGCAAGCTGCAGCAGGAAAAAAAGGCCATTATGCCTCAGCTGCTGAACTATGCGGAGGAGCTGAAGCTGGAGCTGAGCGAGCGCCGTCAGGCAGAAAGCAGCTATGCTGCCGATGACAGCTTTGGCTGGGATGATGAGGAGGATGCCGAAGAATTTTTCGTAGGCGGTAACATGGGCGGCATCGGTTACGCCTATGACGACAGCTTCACTCAAGAGGCTGTGGAAAAGATTCTGCAGCCGTTTATGGGAAAAAATCTGCAGCTTGCCGACTACAAGAAAATAGACAGTCTGCAGGATACGAAGAATATTATCTATCCTATTCTTGACGTTTTGCAAAAGAGTGCCGCCAAGCTTGGTGATGAGGTCAAGGTAGATGCTGTAATTGTCAACGGCGGCATGAGCAAATTCTATATGGTTACGGACCGCCTGCGCGAATTCTTCGGCCTGGAGCCGATTGTGGCGCTGGACCCGGACCAGGCTGTAGCAAGAGGTGCAGCAGTATATCATTATTACCTGCACAAATATGCGAAACAAATGCAGGATGATATGCGCATGGTAGGCGCAGAAGCGCCTGCTCTGCAGCCCTTGCCCGGCAAGGCTGCAGCTCCGAAGGCTGCTGCCGCAGCTGTACAACAGCGTGGTGCAATTGAATGGGGCAAAAATATTCTTAATGACAGCCTGTATCTTGGTATGCGCGATGGTGCTGTACAGGAGCTTGTTGCCGGTGGCACGGATCTGCCGTACCAGTCCGACTATATCAAAGGCTTCCAGCTGCTGCCGGACAAGGCAGAGATTGCCATCCCCATTAAAAGACGTACCTTTGGCGACACTTACCAGACCATCGGCAATGGTCATCTGAAGCTGAAGCATGGTTATAAGGATGGTGCTTACGTTGCTATCCGCGTGCTCATGGGCAGCAACAAGGTGCTGAGCATGGAGATGCTGCTGAGCAGTGACGTGGATATGCACCAGATTCTGGAGCAGAAAACCGCTGAAATCGTTATTGGCGGCGATAATCCTGATGCACCTGCTACTAAGCTGAAATTCAATCCTCCCGCCGGTACTAAGCTGAACGTGCATAATGAGCTGCATGGTCTGCAGACCTTGTGTGACCGTAAGTATACTGCCAAGGGAAATGCGCAGAAGGATGTCATCAACAAGCTGAGCCAGCGCACCAGCAGTATTGCTGCTGCCGGTAATAAGGCAGAATTTGCCAGACCGCTGCTGGAGATGCTGTGCTATAGCAATAATGATGAGCTGCGCCTGCGTCTTTTCACCATTGCCCGCAAGCATGTTGCTTATTGGACTGAGCAGCAGCGCCAAAGCCTGGCAAGAGAGTGTTTGAACCAGCTGCAGGGTGTACTGCAGGGCTTCCCGTGCTATGGTCTCAAAATTAATGTTAACATTCAGGCCATCTATACCCTTGGCTGCTGCGGCAGCAAGGAGCAGGTTGCCAAAGTGCAGCCGCTGGCAGCTGAAAACCGTTATTATACAGCAAGCCTGTACGCGTTGGGCAAGAGCCGCGTTGCTGGCAGCTTTGTGCAAGATGTATTCCAGCGTGATGCCTACTGCGAAAGCAACAAGTGTAACCTGCAGGTTACAGCACATGCCCTGGGCATGGCACTGCGCCTGGAGGATGGCGGCAGAGCGGCAGGCCTTGATGTGGACAAGGCAGTGAAGGACCTTTGCTTCATTATCAACAACCGCACTGTTCTTGATGTAAACTACAGCAGCGAGATTGTCTGCTGCCTGATTGCCCTGGCCTATGCCTGCGACCAGCGTTTTGGGGGAAATACTGTGTCTGCTGCTTCTATGGAGCTGGCAAGACAGACTTTGGCAAATCTCAACCGCAACTACAGCACGGAGGTTATGATGCGTCTGGCCAAGGCTGCTGGCGTTGCCTACAAAATGCTTGATGGTGAAAGCCTGTCTGAGGATGAAGAAGAGTTCCTGCTGAAGAAGCTGGAAATTTAAAACGGAAATAATAATTAAGTGAAGTTCAAAAGGACTGTCCCTGGCGATGATGTATCGCCTGTGGTGGCGGTCCTTTTTGATTTTATGTGGATGATGGAGATATAGATAAAGCAATAAAGTAATTAAAAAAAGCAAATTTGTTATTTATAAAACTGAAGATGAAAATTTTACGGTGCCTGTAACTAGTAGAAATATATATTATAAAATAATGACAAAGTTTTTAAATTATAAATATTGATGTTGTTAAGAAAGTACTTTGTTTATAGAATTTATGATTATCCACATTTCACCATGTCTTGCGGGGGGTACAGGAGTGCTATAATTTCTAATAGTTATAACGTATAAAAAGTTTATTTTAATATTATTTAGGGAGAAACTTGATATGAAATCATTTAAAAGCCATAAAAAAAACCTTTTGGCTATGATAGCTATGAGTATTACTTGTGCTTGCGCAAGTAGCGCTTATGCTGATAACAGGCCTGTTCATAGTGCAACTTATGATGATAAGCTTGTCCTTGATATGTCTTGGCAAATGGGATCTAATCAGTTTGAAGGTGCAACAACAAGAGAATTTACCTTCAATAAAGGCCTTACAGTTGACGAAAAAGCTGATTATTTAGAAGCAATTGTTCTTGATGGTCATTTGGTATCTGATCCTCAAGATATTACTATCAATGTTGCGGATAATGCAGAGTTTAATGCTATTGGTGGTAATGGTGGTATAAACATTCATGATTTCAACACACTTCGTATAAATGCTGCGAATGCTGATATCTCTTTAGGAACTTATTCTTCAACCGATATAATTTATGGTGACTATAAGTCTAAATTCATCATAGATGCTAATAACATCACATTTTACGCTAAAGATGTAACACCTGATGAGTATTCTGTCAATATGGAATTAAACGGTGGAGCTTTAAATATTAAAGCCAATAATCTTACAGCTAATACAGCGTTTTACAACGGAATATATGCTGTCGATGCTGATGCCAAGATTACTATAAAAAATAACTTTGTTATGGATTCTAGTGGTCAAGCAATCTTAGCTCTTGCAGAAGATGAGAAATCTGATGTACAAATAAATGCAGGTAAAATCAATTTAACTAATCAAACAAATGCTAAAGGTGCTGAAGGCTTAGTTGCTTTTAATATTAATGATTCGCTAACTAAAATTCCCAAAATTAATCTGACTGCTTCAGATGGTATTGATCTAAATGGATTCAATATTGGAATAGATACAAATCACGGAAATGCTACATTGAGTTCATCTATCATAAACATAGAAACAGTTGCAGATGACGAACCAGCTGTTGTTATAGCTTCAGCTAATAACAGCAATGTTAATTTACAAGCTATCCAAAAGCTGACTCTGAAAGGTGATAGCGTTATTGATAACGATAATTCCAAAGTTATCATTGGTAATAATTCTAGTACTTTGCAAACAGAGCTCGAGGGCAATATTATCAATAAAAACAATGGTTATATCGCAGCTTTTGTTAACAATGCAGGTTCTAGCTTCACCGGTAACACAACCGATGCACATTGGCAAGATGTAACTACGAGAGATGCTGGCAACAAGGGTATCCATTTAACACTTAATGACGCCAGCGTCTGGAATGATTTTGACTACGATTCCACCATTCAAGTTCTTGACACAAGCAAGGCGAAGGTTGATATGCAGGATGATAAGTTCAAACGCTTGTCCATCGGCACTTTAAAAGGGGATAAAAGTACTTTTAACATGGACATCGACGCAAGCACTAATACCAATAACAGCGACCGTCTGTACATCGCAGGCACCCACACCGGCAACCATTACATTACGCTCAACAACGTTAATGCAGATGGCAATACTGACGGCGCTGCCGGTACGGTTCTTGTAAGCGTAAAGGACGAACAGGGCAAGTTCTTTGCCAACGATAAGGAAGGCTCCTTGTATTGGAACAAGTACACTTTAGATATGCAAGACAGTGCTACCGACGGTTACACTAAAGATTGGTACTTGAAAAAAGTAGAATTCATCCCCTCCAAACCGACCACCAGCGTAGATGCTGTTGATGCAACCCAAAGACTGGCTTTCGCCAACTGGGTGGAGGACGACAAGTTTATGCAGCGCATGGGCGACCTGCGCTACGAAACCAATAATGAGGAAGGTGTTTGGATGCGTGTCAAAAGTGGCAAATACAGCGGCGATGGCTTCAGCGACCGCCACACCATGTACCAGCTTGGCTATGACGATGTCGTTAAGGAAAACGAAAAGCTGA
>OJMO01001572.1_pt1 | contig 13915 bp, 9 predicted proteins | sample 1597241 | NCBI WGS metagenome assembly OJMO01 (sample SAMEA2452129, study PRJEB22498) | human gut metagenome | biome: human feces; feature: human gut; material: feces | place: Australia | collected 2012 | reverse complement strand
AGGCTCGAGATCGCGACGGTATTCGCTGATATAATTCTCGGTATATTGCTTTACAACTTCTTCCGGTTTTTCGCCGATGTATTTATCTCCGAAACAGGCCGAAATGAAATAAGTATTCAGACTGTCTTTCAGCATATCATCCGATGATTTTATCGGATAAGCAAAATTAATAATAATATTGCAGGCCGGTTTGGCTGTATCATTGAAGAGGTGAGCTGTCTTATTCACTTGAATGCTATCAAATTGTAACGCACCTGTATTTTTGTTCATCTTGTCATGACAAGAAAACAAAAAGCCGCTTACCGAAAGTATAATTGCAAGCAGACTGACATATTGTTTTTTCATACCCGTTTTTTCTGTAAATTCAACATTTGTTTTATCATTCACTATTGACAAATATAGATGAAATTCGTGAACCGGGCTAATAAAAACAGAAAAATTTGCAGCTATTTATCGCCTAAAATGGGATTGGCGGATATTATCCGCCAATCAATGCTTGCAAACTTTAGTGATATCTACTGTGAATCCATCTTCAGCAGACATAAATTTCCCTTTCATTTTCAGAAATTCGATAAGGGTATCTACATCCATGTTTTCTGCCGAGCAGGCATAAAAACGTTGCTGTGAGCCAAACTTCTTAATGATTGCTTCCCGCAATGATGATTCCGAGTAGCTATTTCCTTCCATCATGTGGAGGACTTCATGAGCATGTAATTGTTCCATAATCTTTTTTTCTGCAAAGATAGGGCAGAGATTGCTTAGAAACTGTAACATATGTGACAAAACTGCATAATATTCATTGAAAATTGAAAATAACCATTTCACAATGCGTTCCTATTCTGAAAGGTGGTCCCCAAAGAGACAATCCGGAAGATACATACACGTGGCTGTTTCCCCATTGGCGATAACCGTGGCTTTGCTCGAATATATAATCGGTCACCCAATTAATAGGCCATATTTGTCCGTGGTGTGTATGCCCACTGAATTGCAGGTCGATGCCGGCAGCTTCCGTTTTTTCCAAATCAAAAGGTTGATGATCCAATAAAATGATAGGTTTGCTTTTATCGATATTCACCATTAACTCTTGCAGGGAACGACGCTTGCGGTTATGACGGTCATCACGTCCTATCAGTTGTATGCCGTTGGGAAGTGTAACTACTGAATCGCGCAATAATTGTATTTGAGTGCTTTTAATATATCGGATACTTTCATCGATACCGCTAATGTATTCGTGATTGCCGAGAACCATATAGATACCCATAGGAGCTTTCAAGTTAGCTAATTCTTCCGCCATATTCTCTGTATAAAGAGGTACGACGCTATTATCAATTAAGTCACCACTAATCAGTATCAAGTCGGGATGCTGCGCATTTATCATTTCCACATATTTTTTTAATGCAGTTTTCCCTGTACCGTTTCCCAAGTGAACGTCGCTGATTGCGACGATTTTAATTGCTTGGGGAGTATCTTCATATCGTTTATTGGTTAAAATGCTGACTACATTGGTTTCCGGGTGATGATAGTTATATACCCCATATCCCAGCAATCCCAACGTGAACACTAAAGACAGATAGAACCTATATTTGCAGACAACTTTGAATAATTTCAAGATATCAAACAAAAGCAAGAATAATGCCATGTATAGAGTAAATATCAACCAACTTGTTCCAAGGATGTACATTGAATGGGAGATAAAGACAGGCATCTCAAGGTTGCGAGCCAACATTGTGCCGAAAAAGGATAAAGCACATATCCAGAATAAAACGGTCAGGAATATTTTTACTCCGAGAGATTTAACTTTCAGAGCTTGCTTTGCTCTGATAAATATGTAGGCATTACCTGCCAGATAAAGAGTGATAATGATGAGTAAATATGTAAGCATAGCGTTTACTTAAAAATCAGAGAATTTATTGGGGCAAAGATAGGTTTTATTGTTGAGTAAAAAGAGTTAATAGTGCTGATATGACTCTAAAATAGCCAAATAAAGGAAAGAGAATGTGTCTGTATCGGATTGATTGAATCTTAATTACGAAAAATTATAGGAAAACCTGTTTTTATTCTTATCTTTGTCCTCTGAAATGAAAAAACTAGCCTACATAACAGCACTTATCCTTTCTCTCCTGATTATCTATTCAGGAGGTGGAGTCTCTATTGTGCATTATTGCTGTGTCCGTTGTGAAACGGTGCAGAGCTGTTGTGATACAGGCTGTCCGAAGTGTAAAAAGACTCATACTTGTGATTCAAAAAAAGGTTGTAAAGATAAGGGTTGTACAGCTATTATCTATAAGCTCGATTTGATGAAACATACTACTGAACTGACAACATCAGCTTTAGTAGTCGATCTTTTGTGTGAGCATTTTTGCTATCTGTTGACTCCGACCTATGCGGATAAATCGGTAGAATATGATAGTCTGACCTCTCCGCCACCTCTCTGTTCGAGGCAGAAGCTGGCGCTATATTCCACTTATATTATTTAGCCACTATTTCTTTCTTATTTATTCCTTTGCTTTCTATTGAATATGGAAGTAAAGCGAAACTGAATGCAACTAAGTTGCATGAGAAATGAATTAATTTTGTATCTCGAAAGTAACTTTAGAAAGAATGAAATATATGATAATAGGACTGTTCCTGTTATTTGCCGGCAATATATATGCGCAAGTACGGGGAACAGTGAAAGATAGTACCGGGGAGGCTATTCCGGGTGCCAATGTGTTCTGGATGAATACAGGACAAGGAGTGACAACCAAAGAGGATGGTAGTTTTTCTATTACTAAACCTTCTAAAAGCCACATGCTGATTGTCAGCTTTATCGGTTTTCAGAACGATACGATTCATGTGAGCAGTAAAAATCAACAACTGGATATTGTGCTTCGTGATGGAGTGGAACTGAATGAAGTGAATATTGTCACTCGTAAACTGGGAACAATGAAATTGCGCAGTAGCGTGATGAACGAAGACATGATAAGCAGTGCCGAATTGAGTAGAGCCGCTTGTTGTAACCTGGGTGAAAGTTTTGTGACGAACCCTTCAGTAGATGTGAGTTATTCCGATGCGGCAACAGGAGCCAAACAAATTAAATTGTTGGGGCTGTCCGGCACTTATGTGCAGATGTTGACGGAAAATATTCCGAATTATCGGGGAGCCGCCGCTCCTTATGGATTGGGATATGTCCCCGGTCCGTGGATGCAGAGCATACAGGTTTCCAAAGGAACATCTTCGGTGAAGAATGGTTATGAAGCCATCACAGGACAGATAAACGTAGAATTTAAGAAACCACAGTTGCCGGAAGCCGATTGGGTGTCTGCCAATCTTTTTGCAAGCACTACTAACCGGTATGAAGCCAATGCGGACGCTACATTGAAACTTTCCAAACGATGGAGCACTTCTCTGCTGGCGCATTACGAAAATGAGACCAAGGCGCATGATGGCAACGATGACGGATTTGTGGATATTCCGCAGGTGGAACAGTATAATGTGTGGAACCGGTGGGCATACATGGGCGACCATTATGTTTTCCAGGCAGGTATCAAAGCCCTTTCTGAAACACGTACCAGCGGACAGGCCAATCATGGAGGGACAATGCACTCCGGTGACCTGTATAAAGTAGGGATCGATACGGAACGCTATGAATTCTTCACCAAGAATGCTTATATCTTTAATAAGGAGAAGAATACGAACCTGGCTTTGATTCTTTCCACCACTTTACACAATCAGGATGCTACGTATGGACGCAAACTGTATAATGTGGATCAAACCAACGTCTATGCTTCGCTGATGTTTGAAACGGAATTTAATCCGCAAAATAGTTTCTCCGCAGGGTTGAGCTTCAATTATGACGCTTATGACCAACATTACCGTTTGGAAAATACAACGGACAATCCTCTCAAAGCCTTTGAAAAGGAAGCTGTTCCCGGTGCTTACGTGCAATATACGTTGAACCTGAATGATAAATGGATGGTAATGGCCGGTCTGCGTGGTGATTACAGTAACGAACATGGTTTCTTCGTGACTCCGCGTGCGCATCTGAAGTACAATCCGAATGATTATGTGAATTTCCGTCTTTCTGCCGGAAAAGGGTACCGTACCAATCATGTGTTGGCAGAAAACAACTACCTGCTTTCCAGCAGTCGTAAGGTGGAAATAGCAAAGAACCTGGATATGGAAGAAGCATGGAACTACGGTGCCAGCGTCTCTACTTATATCCCTATATTCGGCAAAACGCTGAATGTGAATGCAGAATACTATTATACGGATTTCCTGAAACAAGTGATAGTGGATATGGATAGCAACCCCCATGAAGTAGCTTTTTACAATTTGGATGGACGCTCTTATTCGCATGTGTTCCAAGTGGAAGCAAGTTATCCTTTCTTCAAAGGATTCACTCTGACAGGTGCTTACCGGCTCACAGATGCAAAAACGACCTACAAAGGTGAACGAATGGAGAAACCGCTGACCAGCAAATATAAAGGACTACTCACGGCTTCTTACCAAACTCCGCTGGGAATATGGCAGTTTGACGCCACACTGCAACTGAATGGTGGCGGTAGGATGCCTACTCCTTATGAACAGGGAGACGGACAGTTGTCTTGGGAACGTCGTTACGGCAGTTTTGAGCAGTTGAGCTTGCAGGTGACCCGTTACTTCCGCCGCTGGTCTATCTACGTAGGAGGCGAGAACCTAACAAATTTCAAACAAAAGAATCCGATTATCGATGCGGCAAATCCCTGGGGGAACAACTTTGATTCTACCATGATTTGGGGACCGGTGCACGGAGCAAAAGGATATATCGGAATACGTTTTAACTTAGCTAGAAATAGTGAGTAAAAGCAGGAAATAGCGAATGAAAGAAACGATCGCATAGAAAATAAAGAATACTAATTTTAAACTGATAGGAAAAATGAAAACAAAAAGATGGATGGCCACTTGTGTAGTGGCTCTTTTGAGTGTAACAGCTGTATTGGCAAAAGATATTCGTGTTGTTGTATTTAAAGTGTCGCAGATGCACTGTGAGAAATGCGAAAAGAAAGTAAAGGACAATATGCGTTTTGAGAAAGGGTTGAAGGATATTTCGACCGAAGTAAAAACGAAAATGGTAACCATCACGTATGATGCTGAAAAAACGAATGTAAAGAAGTTGCAGGCAGGGTTTAATAAGTTCAGTTATGAAGCCGAATTTGTAAAAGAAACAAAAAAAGACGATCAGAAGGCTGATAAGAAGTAATTGAACAAATACCTGTATTAGCTTGTTTCTATAAACAAACAAAGGTTCTTCCCCAACTCCTTTTTTGAGAGGAGGGGAAGGCCGTAAACTATAATTATATGGGTAACACAACAAAAAAGGCATTTCCTGTGCTTAATATGCATTGTGCAGGATGTGCCAATAATGTAGAAAAAACAGTAAAAAAATTGCCGGGAGTCATTGAGGCTTCCGTTAATTTTGCTACCAATACATTGACCGTTTCTTATGAGAAAGAGCATTTGACTCCCGGAGAGATTCGTGCGGCTGTGCTTGCGGCAGGTTATGATCTGATTGTGGAAGAAGCCCACAAAGAAGAACGCCGGGAAGAGGAACAGCATAAGCGTTACACTCGTTTGAAGTGGAAAGTGATTGGTGCATGGATTTTGGTAGTACCGTTATTGGTATATTCCATGATACTGATGCATGTGCCATACTCTAATGAGATTCAAATGGTACTTGCTATCCCTGTTATGGTCTTTTTCGGAGGTGGTTTCTTCACCGGAGCCTGGAAACAGGCTAAATTAGGACGGAGCAATATGGATACTTTGGTTGCGCTTAGTACTTCCATTGCTTTTCTGTTCAGTCTGTTCAACACTTTCTTCCCCGAATTCTGGTATGACCGCGGATTGGAACCGCATGTCTATTATGAGGCTTCTGCGGTGATTATTGCTTTCGTTCTTACCGGAAAGTTGATGGAAGAACGTGCCAAAGGAAATACCTCAACAGCCATCCGTAAGTTGATGGGAATGCAGCCTAAAGCGGCTCGTGTTCTGCGCAATGGAGTGGAGGAGGAGATCTTGATTGAGAAACTTCAGGTAGGTGATTTGGTAGTTGTACGTCCGGGAGAGCAAATACCTGTGGACGGTCAGCTTTCCGAAGGCGACTCGTATGTCGATGAGAGTATGATTAGCGGTGAACCGGTTCCGGTAGAAAAGAAGAAAGGTGATAAAGTGTTGGCAGGAACGATCAACCAGCGTGGTTCATTTATCATTCGTGCCGCACAGGTAGGCAGTGAAACCGTGCTTGCCCGTATTATCGCTATGGTGCAGGAAGCGCAGGGTAGCAAAGCTCCCGTGCAACGCATTGTCGATCGTATTACGGGGATTTTTGTACCTGTCGTGTTGGGTATTGCCATTCTAACATTTGTATTGTGGGTTACCATTGGTGGTAGTGAATATATCTCTTATGGTATTTTGTCGGCTGTTTCTGTTCTTGTCATTGCTTGTCCATGTGCTTTGGGGCTTGCTACACCTACTGCGTTGATGGTGGGTATAGGTAAAGCTGCCAGCCAGCATATTCTGATTAAAGATGCAGTGGCTTTGGAACAAATGCGCAAAGTAGATGTCGTTGTTCTGGATAAAACGGGAACACTGACTGAAGGACATCCTACAGCTACCGGATGGTTATGGGCGCAGTCGCAGGAACCACATTTCAAAGATGTACTTTTAGCTGCGGAAATGAAATCGGAGCATCCGCTTGCCGGCGCTATTGTCTCTGCGCTTCAGGACGAAGAAAAAATAAAACCTGCCGCGTTGGATAGCTTTGAAAGCATTACGGGAAAAGGAATCAAAGCCTCGTATGAGGGACATACTTACTGGGTAGGCAGTCATAAACTCCTGAAAGATTTCAGTGCGACAGTAAGCGATGTGATGGCTGAAATGCTGGTTCACTATGAATCGGACGGTAACGGCATCATTTACTTTGGACGTGAAAACGAGTTGTTGGCTATCATTGCTGTTTCCGACCCGATAAAGGCTACTTCTGCCGAAGCAGTGAAGGAACTGAAACGCCAAGGGATTGACATCTGTATGCTGACGGGCGACGGACAACGGACTGCACTAGCCGTTTCTTCCCGTTTAGGAATTGAACGTTTTGTTGCCGACGCTTTACCGGACGATAAGGCCGAATTTGTGCGTGAGCTTCAAATGCAGGGAAAGAAGGTTGCGATGGTGGGCGATGGTATCAATGATTCGCAGGCACTGGCATTGGCTGACGTCAGTATTGCCATGGGAAAAGGAACTGATATTGCTATGGACGTGGCTATGGTGACTTTGATGACATCGGACTTATTGCTGCTTCCTAAAGCCTTCCAGTTGTCAAAGCAGACGGTCAAACTGATTCATCAGAATCTTTTCTGGGCGTTTATTTATAACCTGATCGGTATTCCTATTGCTGCCGGTATCTTGTTCCCGCTGAATGGTTTGCTGTTGAATCCGATGCTGGCAAGTGCCGCAATGGCGTTCTCCAGCGTGAGCGTAGTGCTCAATTCGTTGAGCTTGGGACGAAAATGAGAAATGAACTATAAAAAGACAGGAACCTGTAAGCTGTAAACGATGAATGGTAAGCTGTTATTTATGAACAGCGAACTGTAAATAATAGACGGTGAATACTTTGCGGATAATGCGCAATTTATTCACCGTTCATTGTTTTGCATCTCACCATTTATGTTTTCTATCGTCCTTCGTGAAAATTATCTGTTTCTAAAGTCCAATGGTGTCATTCCTACATATCGTCTGAAATACTTGCCAAAGAAAGAGGCACTGGGGAAGTTTAGAGAATATGCTATCTCTTGGATAGTCATATTGGTCCCTTTCAGTTTGGCTTTAGCATCCATGATAACGATATATGCAATGGTATCCAAAACACTTTTACCTGTCACTTGCCTCACGGTCGTGCTTAGATGTTGAAGAGATATACCTAATTTATCTGCGTAGAACTGTGCACGACGTTCGTTTTTATAATTCTCGGTGATAACATGAATCAGTTCCCGGCAGATTTCTTTTTTTCGATTCGAACTACCGTTTTCACCCGGAAATTTATGATATATCAATCGTATGCTTGTCAGGATGGTCTGAAGAGACAATTCAACCAATTCAGAATCCATTTCGAAGTTCTCATTGCAGCTGGCCCGTGATAATAGAGCAAAATAGTCTTTCAGATAACTGGCTACCTCTTCATTAAGAGGAACCACCGGCTGTTCTATCAGTTTGGGATATGCGTTACCAATATTCTTCATGAGATTGATTCGTCCGGCACAATGAGCAGAGAAGCCGGCAAAGCAAAGGCATACTTTTTCTGTTCTCTCCCGAAACTGAATGATTGTTCCCGGTAATAATGTTATTAAGTCATTGGGGTGAATTTCGTAATCAAGCAGATTGATGGAGGCTTTCATCGAACCTTCGGTACAGATGGCAACAATACATGCTTGCAACCGACAAGATTGCTTGTAAATATTGAGAATGTCTTCTGTTACATTCGTCCATGCTAATACTTCGGTAGGCAAGTCTACCTGTGGAAAGTCCATTTTCATAGTTGTGTGTGTTATATTAGGCCAACAAATGTACGCATTTTCTTTTTATTTCTTACCTTTGTTTTTATGAAAACATTTTTTATTGATTGGAATTTGATACCATACGCCGAAGCATGGCAACGGCAGACAGAATGGTTTGATAACATTGTCCGGGCAAAAGTTCAGGGCGAGAGTTATGAAAACCGTATTGTGATGTGCGAACATCCCCATGTTTATACATTAGGACGTAGCGGGAAAGAAAATAATATGTTGTTGAGTGATGAACAACTGAAAGCAATTGATGCCACCCTTTATCATATTGATCGAGGAGGGGACATTACTTATCATGGTCCGGGACAACTGGTGTGCTATCCGATATTAAACCTGGAAGAATTTCAGTTAGGATTGAAAGAGTACGTGCATTTGCTGGAAGAAGCGGTGATTCGGGTATGTGCTTCTTATGGCATTGAAGCCGGACGTTTGGAGAAAGCGACAGGTGTCTGGTTGGAAGGTGATACGCCTCGTGCGCGTAAGATTTGTGCTATCGGAGTGAGAAGCAGCCATTATGTCACGATGCATGGACTGGCTCTGAATGTGAATACCGATTTACGTTATTTCAGTTATATCCACCCTTGCGGATTTATAGATAAAGGCGTCACTTCTCTTCGTCAGGAATTAAAGCACGATGTGCCGATGGACGAAGTGAAGCAACGCCTCGAAGAGGAGCTTAGAAAACTATTCCAACTCCCAGTTGCCAGGTGCGGCGCATAAAGCAATCTTTATCAGCCAAGGCGTATGAGAAGTCTGCACGTATCGGCCAGAAGTTTATTCCGCAGCCTAGAGTGCCGTAGTTGCCTACTCCTTTGTCTTTGTCTCCGAAATGATATCCCGCACGGACAACACCATATTTCAGGAAATTATATTCAGCTCCTATGCCAGCCTGGAGATGACGGATTTCAGAGGGGAGCAGATAGTTGAAGTCGAGAGCCACTTGCAAACGGTTTTCTATGCTGAATGGCAGGTCGATTGTACCTCCCAATCCTAATCTGGCGGGTAACTTTTGTCCGTCCAGCTTTTTACCTAAGTTGGCAGCTTGGAAACCAATGCTCCAGGAAGCCATTTCGTCCAATAGAGCCATATTGCGATAGTAGGTCGCGCCGAAGTCCAGACAAACGCTATTCTTGCTGTCTGCGTTTTCCGCGGCTTTGGCTTGCAGGTATCTGAACGTTAATGAAAGAGACAGATTCTTGGCTACATTTCTGAAATAAGCAGCTTCTAAGTCCCATACGTGAGGACGGTAATCAAGCACCTTAGGATCTTTGAAATGTCGGAAACCTACAGCAAATCCATGTATGCCTTCCCTTCCGATCCGGTAGAAAAGAGAGGCGCTATGTAGCGCATAATCTTGGTTGATCTTAGCGTATGAATAACTCGCACCCATCACTTCTTGTGAGAAAGCGATGGTAGAAGCATTATGAAAAATAGCTGTACTACCGTTGTCGGTGGTAGCTAATCCTGTACCTGCCATACCTGCCGATTGGGCGTCCGGAGTAAGTTCCAGAAAATAGGCGCTTGCCATTTCTTGTGCTCCCAGCAAAGTGGGGAATAAGCACGAGGCGAGAAGGAAATGTTTTACTCGTTTCATAATCAGTTATTTTTAGAGTGAGACATCCGGACAACACGTATGCCTGTCCACGATTTATTGTTGTTTAGCATGTGATTGAGAGGTTCGTCGCTGACAACTACTTTTCCCAATGTAGAAGAAGCGTGCAGCAGGTGCAGTTTTCCCTCTTTATATTCTGCTATTCCCACATGAGCAATGTCCAGTCCGGGCATCTTCGTTGTGATAGCAATGATATCTCCATTCATGATCCAGGGTAATCCGGCTTCCGGCAGTTCGCTTTTCGGCAACCAATGTACGACTTTTCCGGAGATTGCTTTTTCATATTCGGCCATTTGTCGTACATTTTCCGGCGAATCAGCCAATTTTTTATATTGCTTGGGATGGGTAGACATATAGGAAAGAGAGATTCTCTGGGTATGTGCACTGTTTTTGGCAGTAATATCGGTGAGGAATCCGTGGCGGATTCCATTCTCTATCCATTCGGAAGTATAATGCAACCGGGAAGGATATCCGTTGATGATGCCGTCCCGATAACGTATTTTTTGCAGATTGTCGGCAAAGGAAGAACCGAGTGCCTGTGCCAACGTGTATTCTACGAAAGTGAGGCAATCTACGGCATCAGTCCGGATCACTAATGATTCTTCTCCGTCTTGATCTAATGTGTTAGCCACGTATTTAGTTCCCAGGTAAGATTTCCCGATTCGTAACATGGGTTCGGGGTTTTCCGGGAATACAACGCCGTCGCGCAACCATTTCTCCAATTCCTGTGTCCATTGTTGCTTATATTTAAAATGATCCTGAAATCCCCAGCCATGTCCTCCGGTAGGATAAACATGGAGAGTTGCCGGAACCTTGTTTTTTTGTAAAGCAAGGTAATAGTTCACTCCGTGGTAAGGTGCTACGGAAGGGTCGTCGGAGGTAAGAGCGATAAATGCTTGTGGAGTATCGGGCGTTACTTGCAATTCGGCGGAAAACTTCTGTATTTGTTCCATTGTTGGATTTTTGCCTAGCAATGCAGTTCTTGTATTTCCACGGGTGACTTGCATCATCGTAACCACCGGATAAAGTAATATCTGAAAGTCCGGACAAGGACTGCCGGCACTGGGTTGATTCGGTTATGGATAAGCTTTCCTTTAAAGAAAAGGTAGGGCAGTTGTTCATCTATACCATTGCCCCGGTAGATACCAAACGAAATCTGGAACTGTTGCGCGAAGTAATCGACACCTATAAAGTGGGCGGACTTCTCTTTTCCGGTGGGAAGATGCAAAATCAGGTTGAACTGACAAACCGGGCGCAACGGCAGGCAAAAGTCCCTTTGATGATTACCTTTGATGGAGAATGGGGACTGGCCATGCGTTTGCGTGGTATGCCTGTTTTTCCACGGAATATGGTATTGGGATGTATCCGTGACAACAAGCTGCTCTATGAATACGGGCGTGAAGTTGCTCGTCAATGCCGACAGATTGGAGTACAGGTCAACTTTGCTCCGGTGGCGGACGTGAATATAAATCCTGAAAATCCCGTAATCAATACCCGTTCTTTTGGAGAAGATCCGATACAGGTGGCTGATAAGGTTATCGCTTATGCTTCCGGTTTGGAAAGCGGAGGGGTTTTATCTGTGTGCAAACATTTTCCCGGACATGGAGATACCGATGTTGATTCGCATAAGGCGCTTCCGGTACTTCCTTTCACTCGTGAGCGTCTGGACAGTGTGGAACTTTATCCTTTTAAAGAAGCCATCCGTGCCGGATTGGGCGGTATGATGGTAGGACATTTGCAAGTTCCGGTGATAGAACCGATTGGTGGACTTCCGTCTTCCTTGTCCCGCAATGTCGTATATGATTTGCTGACAGATGAGTTGGCGTTCAAAGGACTCATATTTACGGATGCGCTTGCCATGAAAGGAGTGGCGGGAAATGGAAATGTCAGTTTGCAGGCTTTGAAAGCTGGTAATGACATGGTATTGTCTCCCCGAAACTTGAAGGAAGAGATACCGGCCGTACTGGAAGCCATTGAAAAAGGAGAGTTGACCCGCGAAGATATTGAAAGCAAATGTCGTAAGGTCTTGACTTATAAATATGTGTTGGGACTGAAGAAAAAGTCGTATGTACAATTATCCGGTCTGGAACAACGGATTAACAGTCCGCAAACGCGTGATTTGGTTCGCCGGTTGAATTTAGCGGCAATAACAGTTCTGAACAACAAGAATCATATTCTCCCTTTGCATACAGACAAAGAGCAGACGATTGCATTGCTCGAGGTAGGAGATCCCGGAGAAACTGATGCGTTGGCGAAACAACTTTCCCGCTATACGTCTTTGGCTCGTTTTTCCCTTCGTGCCAATCAGACGGAAGAGGAAAATCAGCGGTTGCGTGATTCTTTGTCTACCTATAAACGGATTATTGTAGCCGTCAGTGAACAGCGGCTGGCTCCTTATCAGCCTTTCTTTGCTAAGTTTGTTCCCGAAAGCCCGGCCATTTATCTGTTTTTTACTCCCGGGAAGATGATGTTGCAGATTCAGCGCGCGGTGGCTCATGCTTCGGCGGTGGTGCTGGGACATAGCTATAGTAGTGACGTGCAGCGCCAGGTGGCAGATGTGCTATTTGCCAAGGCATCTGCAGACGGACAGTTGTCGGCAAGTCTGGGAGAACTGTTCCCAACGGGAGCAGGAGTGACTATTACCCCTAAAACGCCGTTGCATTTCGTTCCGGAAGAATACGGGCTTTCCTCTGCTCATCTAAAACGGATTGATTCCATTGCATTGGATGGTATTCGTCAGGGAGCCTATCCTGGTTGCCAGGTGGTGGTACTGAAAAACGGTCATATTATGTTCGACAAGGCTTTCGGTACTTATACGGGTAAAGGAAGTCCTCGTGTCGAATCTACGAATATCTACGATCTGGCTTCCCTTTCAAAAACGACGGGTACCTTGCTTGCCATTATGAAACTCTACGATAAGGGACGTTTTAATCTGACAGATAAAATTTCGGATCATTTGCCGTTCTTGCAACGTACTGATAAGAAAGATATAACGATTCAGGAAATTCTGTATCATCAGTCCGGTTTACCTTCCTGGATTCCTTTTTATCAGGAAGCCATCGATAAGGATAGCTATGACGGAAGATTGTTCAGCGCACGTAAAGATGTCCACCATCCGGTACAGATTGGTACGACTACGTGGGCGAATCCGAAATTCAAATTCAAGAGTGAATATATTTCTCCGGTCAAGACCGGTGATTATACTGTTCAGATCTGTGACAGTTTGTGGTTAAACCGTTCTTTCCGAAAGGTGATAGAAGAGAAAATTGCAGAAGCTCCGTTAAAGCAGAAGCGCTATGTATATAGTGATGTCGGATTTATACTCTTGGGAATGTTGGTGGAACAACTGGCCGGTATGCCTATGGAAGCCTATTTGCAACGTGAGTTTTATGAGCCGATGGGGTTGGAACATACAGGTTACCTGCCTTTACGCCGCTTTGCCAAATCGGAAATTGTTCCTTCTAATAAAGACCGTTTCTTGCGTAAAGAGACTTTGCTGGGATTTGTACATGATGAGGCTTCCGCTTTCTTTGGCGGATTGGCTGGAAATGCCGGACTTTTCTCTACTGCCCGTGATGTAGCCCGCGTTTATCAGATGTTGCTGAATGGTGGAGAAATAGATGGACAACGTTATCTTAGCAAAGAAACTTGCCAGCTGTTTACTACTGAAACCTCGAAGATCAGCCGGCGTGGCTTAGGCTTTGACAAGCCGGATGCAGACGAT
>OJMO01001569.1_pt1 | contig 13935 bp, 12 predicted proteins | sample 1597241 | NCBI WGS metagenome assembly OJMO01 (sample SAMEA2452129, study PRJEB22498) | human gut metagenome | biome: human feces; feature: human gut; material: feces | place: Australia | collected 2012 | reverse complement strand
TGGGTCCCTTCAACAACAGTGTGCATGAGAAGGGGTTTTGAACATCTTCGACAAAACAATACTTATCCTCACCCAATGTCTGCTCATACACACTTCCTGCATACCCCAACACTTCAGGTGTCAGATCCTCGACACTGTTCACAGGGATACCGCCACATGCCAGAGAGAGACGTTCCATGTTCCGACGCTTCGCACGACGCAATGCCATGATCCCTGTGTGAGAAACCAATCTCATCCCTACCTGCCTTCGCAAGCATATCCAGAGAGAGAGGATCAATACCCTTCTGATTGATCACCACGAAATTCTTGCCGTTTTCAGGAGAACACATGAAGTTCTTGAAATCGATAATTGAACGTACCTTGTCATCTGTGAATTTGCGTTCTGCTGCAACCAACTCATCTCGCTCCTGTGCTGTGCTGTACACAAAAGTCGAGTTGGCTTCACTGAATATCACTCTCATGACTCTCACTCACCTCTTTTCATACTCTAACGACACGTTCAGAATCAATATGTAACAGTTCTTCAGAGACTTTGGCATATCAGGATGACGAGTTCCATGATCCATGACCTACTCATTAGAGACACCACTCATCACAACCAGACCGCGAACCAACTTGCTGTCCATCGCATCCTTTGTAATCATCTCCATTTGTTCGATCATCAGAATATCTAGAGGTTTGCCTGGACGTTTCACTGTCAAAACAGCGTCAGTGACCATGGAGGTGAGGTGATCAGCAAGCTACGTATGAGTTGTGTAATAGAAACACACATCTTCGGGAAGTTTGGTACGAAGAGAGGTTCGAGCAACATTGTATAGCAATTCGCGATCATTCTCGATATCCTCTTCAGATTCCTACAAATCACTTGGAATAAACACTCCTACAGCAAAATCGTCAAGGAACTTTAATGTTTCATTCTTTGCAATTTCAAATCCATCTGTGAGTAGTCTAGGATGCACTCCCTATGGATTACTTTGTAATCTAACACAAACCTCAGCTACATAACGAGAAGCCATCTTCATCAATTCACCAATAAATAGGACTGTTGATGTTGTTCCGTCTCCCTATAGAATCATCGAATATAACTGCGAATCCAACAGTAATGTCATCCTGAGCCGTTGCTGTTCTGGCAATTAAAGAAGCGGTAGGATGTTGAATTTGCATTTCGTGAAGAAGAACATTTCCGTCCTTTGTGAGCTTGATTTGACCAGAACTGTTCACAAGCATTTTCAATGTTCCTTTCGGTCCTGATTCGTTAATACATAAACTAATGAACTGATACCGAGATTTGTTTTCAAGACTTCTTGCATTCCCGTTGCAGCAGTGATCTGAACGGCCATTGCTTGTTGTTTCTTCATATACTCGGCCTTTGGATTCAACAGATTGAGACTTGACATCTTCAAAGTTCCTCTTTGTTGAGAACAAATGCGCAACCAAAAACCCGCAGTTTTCTATCAACACAATTGGTTCGATTTTTGGAACTTCATTGTTTTACTTCTGAATGCTATCTGGATTAGTGGATAGGTTTACTACATTCATGAGAGAGCCAATGTATTCTCTAGGGAATGCATTGAGCGATTACATCTATGTTTCAAAGACGGATGATGCTTCAATGGTCTCAAATGTACTCAAGAGTGAACTGAATAACGAATAGTTCATTGATCGTGTGAATACAACGAAGGATGGTGATGTGCTTGAAGAGGTGTGGTTTGTACTCGCAAAGGCAATTGACACTGGTAACAATCTTGTGATCATACGAACATTGAAGTATGGATTACTGTTGTATTTCAAAGATAGTGTTTCAGATTCTCTAGTTCACAACTGTGGATCTCGATTCTACAATGCGTGTTCTCCTTTATTTATGAGAAGAATGAAGGATTTGATCAACGTAGGTTCGGTAAATTTCCTGTTCCATAGACCAAGAGTTTCCAAGGAGGTGCTGATAACATGCGTGTGATGAACAAAGCACGAACCATGATGTTGGAATGGGGAGAGGCTTTTCGTCCACTAGTCTCCCAGGGATTAGGTAAATCAATTGTGGATGGCTATCAAGAAATGATCAAGGATGGGATTCGTTTTCCTCCGCTAACGGAGTCCAATAAGTGGACCCCTTGTCTGGAGCCTGAGTCTTATCACAGAACTGACTTTGATATCAAGGATTTCTATCGGAGAATGAAGAAGGTAGTAGCAAGAATTGACGAATCTGGACCTTCATTCCTCCATTCTTCTGAGGGAGCTATCATTCTAGAAGAGTGTAAACAACGATTACCAACATTTGCAGGAATGATCATTGAGGCAAGGAAGAAAGGAGACGAATCAACAGTTCAGCACTTATGTCTTCTTCATGAAATGTGTGACCAAGTTGTGGCTCAAGAGAAAGGAACTGATGATGATTGGTCTGATGACTGTGATTGGTCGGAGTCCTAGGAGTGAGTGTATTGCAATTTCGAAAATGTAGTATATTTATCGCTTTCCTGCTCAAGTGTTTGTTTAGAGTTCTTGAAGTTTTCTTGTTTGGAATCTGTTTGCAACTAATTGCTAGAAGCTTCTTTGAGTAGTGCTTCATATACGTTGGTAACGATGGATAAGCCTTTGTTGGATCAGAACCGAGTAAAGGGCTTTAGATGCTTGTACATTATAAACACAATATCCTTTTTATTAAAGGATAATATGTTCGTGGTTTTCTTAATGAACAGGTTGGTACAATTCTCTCCTTGTGTATTTGTATTTTTGGTGCTGGGTATTCCTTCTTGGCAAGGATAGAGAATGATTATATGTAAGCATTTGTTGTCTCTAATAAACGAGTAGATGGTGTTTCTTCTATGCATTATTCTCAGTTATACTTGAAGAGTTATATCGAACAATTTACAAACAACCCAAGAAAGAGGGAGGTTCCATAATGGTCGCCTATTTTATAAATGGAGTTGTAGGATTGGTAGACCTGGTTTTTATCATTATTCACATCGTTTTATTCTTGTAGTTTTAAGTATCTCGTTTGATTTCTAGTAAACATTATAAGATAAGATATGTAGTTACTACTTTATTATGTGTTCTTCAGATTATCTGTTTGCTTTTCCATCCCATCATCATGTAGTATGTGTTTTCAACATCCGTGTTCTCTTTCAGGTGGCTTCTATCTTTATCTCTGTTTATGATGAAACGTTGATAGTAGGAGAGCATAAGGGTGGTAAGCGGAAGTGCTATAATCATACCCAGCATACCCATCAATGAACCCCAAATTGATAAAGACAGTAGGATGATGGCAGGGTTCAGGCCCGTAATCTTCCCCATGACACGCGGTACGATGAATCCGTCTTGAATGACTTGTACTATTATGAATACAGCAAGGGCCGATGCAATGATAATCCAGAAGTTTCCTCCCGTATCCGCTGCTTTCAGTATGGCCAGCACGATGGTAGGTATAAAGCCGATAATCTGCAAATAAGGTACTAGGTTTAAAGCGCCGATGAACAAGCCGAGTCCAATGGCCAGTGGGAAATCAATAATCAGAAAAGCTATACTGAACAGAATACCGACACACAATGCCACGAATGCTTGTCCGCGGAAGTATCTGTTCATGCCGTCTTTTACATCGTTCATCACACTGACTACGAAAGGCCGGTATTTTTGCGGTACCAGGTGGGTCCATCCTTCGGCAATGCTTTCGTAATCCAGCAATATGAAAACTATATAGAGAAGAATGAGGAAGAAAGTGAAGAAACTGAACAGCAGATTGACGGATTCTGACAACAAGGACCAGAGCCGGGGAACGGTTTCCTTGATGGCGTTCAGCATATTCTCTTCCTTGAACAATTGGGTGACGAACTGGGTGTCTATGTTCTCACGAAGGAATTCAGAGAGTGTTTTGGGCACATTGCCGTCGTGGGTTCCGTTGGAAAAGTAGTCTATTACCAAATCTTTTACCCTGACGAATTCGTCCATCATGGGAGGCACAAGCAGATAGAAGGCGGTTCCTCCTACAATCAGAATACTGAATAAGGCGCAGAAGATGGATATGACCCGGTTCTTGAGCCTTAATCTGTACTGGAAGAAGGTGACCAGGGGGTATATCAGATAGGCAATGAGCCATGCGATGAAGAATGGCAGCAATACGCCGCTCAGACGCTTGAAGAGCATAAGGATGCCGATAATGATGACACCGAGTATGACACCGCGGATAAAACTGTCGAATGTAATCTTTTTGCGTTCCATAATGCTCTGTTTTTTTGTATTCTTTAATGACCGCTTTCCTTTTGGTCGGCTTGGATGGCTTGCTGATAGCACTCCCGGCATAGCGGTTCGTACTCTTCGGTTTCTCCCAGCAGTACTTGTTTGTCGTTCTTGACGGTGCGGTGGGAGAAAGAGGCGAGTTGGCCGCATTTCACACAGATGGCATGTACTTTGGAAACTTCGTCTGCAATGGCACACAGTCCCGGCATAGGACCGAATGGAATACCGCGGAAGTCCATATCCAGTCCGGCTACAATGACGCGTATACCATTGTTGGCAAGCTGGTTGCATACATCAATCAAGCCGCTGTCAAAGAACTGGGCTTCGTCAATGCCCACTACATCTATCTCTGAAGTGAACAGCAGAATACTGGCAGATGAATCGATGGGAGTGGAGGCTATGGAATGACTGTCATGCGATACTACATCGGCTTCGGAATAACGGGTGTCTATGGCAGGCTTGAATATCTCTACGCGTTGTTTGGCAAATTTTGCCCGTTTCAGTCTCCTTATCAGCTCTTCGGTTTTGCCGGAGAACATGGAACCGCAAATGACCTCAATTCTTCCCCTGCGTTTGGTTTCCTGTATATGATCTTCTGAAAATAATACCATGTTTTCAAGTGTTATATTTAAGCGCAAAAGTAACACTTTTGTTTGCTTTCCGATATTTTTTCATTATTTATTTCTACATTTGTAGCGTTAACACGGACTGTGTAAAGGATATGCAAACCTTATTAAACGACATAGAATTAGATATTCAAGAATTGAAATGTTTAATGCAGGCCATTTCAAGTGATGCCAATCCGACATTGAAGATTGTGGCAAAACGGAATATCCAGCAGATGAAGGCACGCTTGGAGGCGTTGCAAGAACTGCTTGAGGAGGCGCCAACGGCTGTTGTGCCGCCCCTGGAGGAACTCCCTGCTGTTACTACTCCTTTGACCGAACCGGTTTCTCCGGTCGAATCGGTTATTCCTGATACAGTGAAGATGGTATGTGAGGAACCGGAAACAGTTCCTATTTTGGCAGAACGCATCAAGCCTGCCAAGGATTTGAAACATGCCATCAGTCTGAACGATTCATTCCGTTTTGTCCGCGAACTGTTCGCAGGCGATGCTGCACGGATGAATGAAGTGGTACGACGTTTGGGTGAGGCTCCTTCTTTGGACAAGGCTATGGATATTTTTGCTTCGGAAGTGCACCCGGATGAAGAAAATGAAGCCGCCGTCGATTTTATGGAACTCCTCAAAAAATATTTCAGCTAAACGACCGATAAGTATGGGAAAACTTTATGTAGTGCCTACCCCGGTAGGAAATTTGGAAGATATGACATTCCGTGCTATCCGGATTCTGAAAGAAGTGGATTTGATACTTGCTGAGGATACACGTACCTCCGGCATATTGCTGAAACACTTCGAAATAAAGAATGCGATGCAATCTCACCATAAATTTAATGAACATAAAACGGTTGAAAGTGTTGTTAATAGAATAAAGGGGGGAGAAACTGTAGCTTTGATTTCGGATGCAGGTACGCCAGGTATATCCGACCCGGGCTTTCTGGTAGTCAGAGAGTGTGTGCGTAACGGCATCGAAGTGCAATGCTTGCCGGGAGCGACAGCTTTTGTACCGGCATTGGTGGCTTCCGGACTGCCGAATGAGAAGTTCTGTTTTGAAGGTTTCCTTCCACAGAAGAAAGGAAGGATGACCCGCCTGAAGGCATTGGCCGAGGAGTGTCGTACCATGGTGTTCTATGAGTCTCCCCATAGATTGGTAAAAGCTTTGACGCAGTTTGCCGAACATTTCGGTGCCGAACGTCAGGCTTCTGTTTCGCGGGAAATCTCAAAGATGCACGAAGAAACGGTGCGTGGAACGCTTACAGAATTGATTGAACATTTCACGGCAAACGAACCGCGCGGTGAAATTGTGATTGTAGTAACAGGAATAGACGATTAAATAACTTCATTAACCAAACGTAAAACGAAAGCGTATGAAAAAGTTAGCAGTTTTAATTGTATGCGCGGCTGTAATGGCTTCGTGTGACAGCTTCTCTGGTGGCAGTAAGAACCAGCTGAAAGCTGAAAATGATTCTTTATTGATGGAACTGACTCAGCGTAATGCTGAATTGGACGAGATGATGGGCACTTTCAATGATATTTCAGAGGGATTTCGCCAGATTAATGCAGCAGAGAGCCGTGTGGATTTGCAGCGTGGTGCTGTGGCAGAAGGCTCTTTGAATGCCAAGCAGCAGATTGCGTCGGATATTGAGTTTATCCGTAAGCAGATGGAAGAGAACAAGGAGCAGATTGCCAAATTACAGTCCATGCTGAAGAACAGTAAGAATAACTCTGCCCAGTTGAAGAGGGCTGTGGAGTCCCTGACTCAGGAGTTGGTGGCAAAGACCCAGCGTATCGAGGAATTGCAGGCTGAGCTGGCTTCCAAGAATATCCGTATCCAGGAACTGGATGCTGCCGTAACCGGTTTGTCTACTGAGAAAGAAGAATTGACTGCCGAAAATGAGGCGAAGGCTCAAACCGTTGCTGAACAAGATAAGGCACTCAATACGGCTTGGTTTGTATTTGGTACGAAGAAAGAGTTGAAGGACCAGAAGATATTGACAAATACCGGACTTTTCAAAAAAGGCCAGGTGCTGAAAGATTCTGATATCAACAAGGACTACTTTACACAAGTGGATATCCGTACGACAAAAGAGATTAAACTATACTCTAAAGATGCTGATATCTTGACTACTCATCCCGCGGGCTCTTATGCGTTGGAGAAAGATGATAAAGGACAGCTGACTTTGAAGATTACAAATCCGAAAGACTTCTGGAGTGTGTCCAAGTATTTGGTAATCCAGGTAAAATAACACTGTTATAGACTGATACAGAACGGACGCAGGTTATTGGAATTGATAATCTGCGTCTATTTTTATATATCTCTTTCCTTTAAATTATGGCATCCCAATATAAGAACCTGTTTTTTGACCTGGACGATACGCTTTGGGCATTTTCCCTTAATGCACGCGATACATTCGAAGAGATGTATCACAAGTATGATTATGACCGTTTCTTTCGTTCTTTCCAGCACTTCTATACGCTTTATCAGCATCGTAATGTAGAGCTGTGGGAAGAATACGGCAGAGGGCAAGTCAGTAAGGAAGAGTTGAACCGCCAGCGTTTTCTATATCCTCTGGAGGCAGTAGGGGCGGGGGATGCTGCTTTGGCCGAGGCTTTTTCTGATGATTTCTTTTCGGTCATTCCCACAAAAAGTCGGCTGATGCCGCATGCGTATGAGGTACTGGAATATTTGGCGGGGAAATATAACCTCTATATCCTTTCCAATGGTTTCCAAGAACTGCAATGTCATAAGATGCGTTCGGCGGGTATCGACCGCTTTTTTAAGAAGATTGTTCTCTCTGATGACATCGGTATCTTGAAGCCCTGGCCCGAAATCTTTCATTTTGCACTTTCTGCCACACAATCCGAGGTGTGTGATTCTTTGATGATAGGCGATAGTTGGGAGAATGATGTGGCAGGAGCCAAAGGAGTGGGCATGCACCAAGTGTTTTATAATGTAACGGGGAAGGAAGAACTGCCTTTCCAACCGACTTATCATATCAGTAATCTGAAAGAATTGATGCAGATTCTGTGACATTGAAATTTTTAGTTGTACTTTTGTCTACAGAAACGTATATTATACAGCTATGGACACAATCTTACCTTTCGCTTTACTTTGTTTTACCTCCTTCTTTACGTTGACAAACCCTCTTGGCACCATGCCGGTGTTTTTGACCATGACGCATGGAATGACGGACCGTGAACGGCAGTCGGTAGTATCGCGCGCCACTCTGGTTGCCTTTATTACGATTATGGTTTTTACGTTTGCGGGACAGTTCCTCTTTAAGTTCTTCGGTATCTCTACCAATGGTTTCCGTATTGCCGGTGGAGTTATTATCTTTAAGATTGGCTTCGATATGCTGCAAGCCCGTTATACCCCAATGAAGCTGAAAGACGAGGAAATCAAGACTTATGCCGATGATATTTCCATTACTCCTCTTGGAATTCCGATGCTTTGTGGTCCAGGTGCCATAGCCAATGCCATTGTGCTGATGCAGGATGCCCATACCATTCAGATGAAAGGAGTTCTTATAGGAATGATTGCCTTTATTTATCTGATTACCTTTTTCATATTGCGTGCTTCCACGCGGTTGGTCAAAATCTTGGGTGAGACGGGAAACAATGTGATGATGCGTCTGATGGGGCTTATTCTGATGGTTATTGCCGTTGAGTGTTTTGTCAGCGGAGTGAAACCGATATTGGTGGATATATTGAAAGAAGGAGGCATACCATCACTGGCACACCTCCTCTAAACACTTTATTTATAAAAACACATTGGGAGAATTCCCAAGTTTCTTTAGGCTACTATTGATTAATAGCCTGGATTTTGTTCTATGTTCGGATTGGCATTGATTTCACCGACGGGAATCAACGGGAGCGCTTTCTTGGAGTCGCGGTTGAATGTACGCGCTTCTTCGCTCAATACGTCGTGCCATCCTCTGGCATTAACGTCCGTGTAGCGTGTAACAGTTTCACCTCGGCGCATAACATCGAAATAGCGCTGTCCCTCACCTACAAGTTCCTTGCGGCGTTCAATGTAGATGCGGTCTAATGTGATATTTCCGCTGGTTACTTGTTTGCTTTCATCCGTTGTACGGTTGGAGATGATATCATTCAGCAAGTTGGCAGCCTTGTTCTTGTCTCCGGCTTGGAAAGCTGCTTCTGCTGCTGACAAGTAAACTTCTGACAAGCGTAGCAATGGGACATTGGAGTAACGTACATCTCCGTTTACAGCAGGCATTTTGTTGATGTAAACTTTGCGTTTGTCAAATCCTCCTGCTGCCGCAGCCAATAATATGTCGTTACGGATGTCTGCCGGGTCGGATGTAAGCATGTCAGAGAAGTCTTTTGTGACAATTACATCTCCATATCCGGGAGAAGCGCCAGCCTTGTCTGCATATAAGTAGGCAATACCTTCACGGTCTGTCCAGTCAGTATTGTTGTTGATGGAAATCTCGAACATGATTTCTTTTGAATGATTGGCATCACTTTTGCTCCATGCAGCAACATATTCTGACGGTTCCCAAAGTTTGTAAGACGAGTTTGATATGATGTCTTCTGCTACGGATAAGGCCTTGCTCCATTCGCCTTTTGTCATATATACACGTACCTGCAAGGCTTTGGCAGCCCAAAGGTTGACATAACCCACTTCATTGGTTTTGGGCAGTGCATTTGAGTTGATTGCATCTGTCAAATCTTTTTCAATACTCTCATAACATTGAGCTACCGTGCTGCGGCTTGGCTTTTCTGTCGATTCTAGTGGGGAGGTAGCGATGGGCACACCGAGTGAGCTGCCTTGATCTACCGTATAAGGTTTACCGTAGATACGTGTAAGGTCAAACAGTGCCATGGCGCGCAGAACTTTTGCTTCTGCATCATATTGGTCAATAGTGGATTTTGCCTCTGCTGCATCGGTCAGGTTGCCACTTTCTGCTGCCTGAATCAGACGGTTGGCGCGTGCAATGACTACATAAGGCATCTGCCATACGGCTGTTGAGGTGGTGAAATTGTCTGCAGTTGTATATTCCATATAGTAGTAGAAGTTTGCTCTTCCGCTTCCCCCGTTATATTCATATTGGATATCTTCCCCTCTCATGTCACCGTATACGAACATGAGGCGTCCATAATAATTAATCAGGCTACTGTTACCTTTAACGGCAGCATAAAGTCCCGTCCGCACATTGGCCAAATCATCGCTGTTCTTGATTGCGGTTTCAGCATCTATTCCGTCTGCGGGTGACTGATCCAGCCAACTGTTGAGGCATGATGAAGTGCTGACTGCCATAGCTGCGCAAAGCGTTGCTGTGTATAATGTCTTTAATATTTTCATTTTCGTATCTTTATTAGTTAGAAATTCAATTCTATTCCGAATGTATATGTTCTCAATGCCGGAGTCTCAAATGTGCATAGTCCGTCTACACGCATTTCCGGATCTACAAATAAGTCTTTAGACTTCCATGTAAGCAGGTTGGAACCAGAGAAGTAGATTCTGGCTTTGCTGAGCCCAAGCTTGCTGATATAGTTTTGCGGAATGCTTACACCTAATGTGAGGTTCTTCAGACGTAGATAATCAGTAGGCATCAGCCAGCGTGAAGACAGTGAAGCAGCGCTTCCATATTCAAATTTAGGCAATGTGGCATTCGTGTCGCCCGGGCCTGTCCACATCTTTGAGATGTCATAGTATGTCGGTACGGCACCACCGTATAGATATGAACCGCCATTGGAGTGCTGCCAAGTGGAGTAGTCAAAAGCATCACCACCCAATGAATAAGTGAAAGTGAAGCCCAAGTCGATAAACTTCCATTTGAGGTTGTTGGTAAGACCGCCTTCTATACTAGCCTGATGCTTGCCTACAATAGTTTTGTTGGCTTCAGAGATATTTGTAGTTGTCTTGCGGGCATTCTCTGTTCCGTCATTCAGATAGAACATTTCTTTACCGGTCTCGGCGTCGACTCCGGCGTATTCATAAACATAGTATGAATAGTAAGGTTCGCCTACACGGTGAATCAGCGGTCCTGATACGATTTCATTCTGCTGGCCATCCAATTTGGTCAGTTTGTTGCTGTTGTGTGCCATGTTCAGAGAAGTGGTCCACGTGAAATCCTTGTTTCTGAAATTGGTTGATGTAATGGTCAACTCAAAACCGGAGTTCTTCAGTGAACCGATGTTTTGCGGGGTGGTATACCCATAATTGCCATCATAATATCCACCAACTTGTGATACGGGGAGGTCATATATAAGGTCGCTGGTTTTACGCTGATAGTAGTCGAATGTTACAGAGATACGGTCGATGAATGAAAGGTCGAGACCGATATTCCATGTTTTGTTCTTTTCCCATTTCAGGTCCGGGTTTGCAATTCCGACGATTGACATTCCTGACTGTCCATTGTATATGATTCCATATTTATAAAGATTCATATAAGCGTAATAGTCTGATGGTTGCGTTCCGTTTACACCGTATGACACACGGAGCTTTCCATCTGTCAATACACTCTTGACAGGATTCAGGAAACTTTCGTCTATGAATCTCCATGCTCCGGAAACCGACCAGAAACTTCCCCAACGGTTTTCTCTTGCCAGACGTGAACTTCCGTCGGTACGATAGCTGAGACCGAGATAATATCTGTCTGCGTAGTTATAATTGGCACGTCCGAGGAACGAAGTCATGCGATAGCTCTGTCTGTTGGTTTCGGCACTTGTTGAACCGGCATTTGTCAATTCGTACAAATCACCCGGATAGTCTTGGCCTGCCATGTAGTTGAAAGCATATTCCGTATCTTGTGTTTCAAAACCAAGCAGGGCATCAATATTGTGCAGACCGAAAGAGTTGATGTAAGAGAGCTGGGTTTGTGTATTCAGCTGGTCATTACGATTGACAATACGCTGCATGACACCACCCGGAGCGCCGTTGTTTGAGTGTCTGTCCCAAAGAACATCATTGGTACCTTGTGCGTAATCATAAGCAATCTTTTCACTTAAATTCAACTTGTCCCAAATATTATAGGTCAACTTGATTGTATTGAATGCCTTCATCAGGGTATAAACGTCAGAGCTGTGTTCTCTTTCATACAAAGGATTGACTCCAAATACGCCGCAACCATTGTTTAATGTGCCGTCTTCATTATAAGGGGTTGATGAGGGGCTTTGGAAGAATGCGTAATTGGCCACAGGTCCATCATAGGAGGTAGCTTCATTAGTTTTGTTTTGTCTTACTTTTGAGAATTGGCTTGTAACCTGAACTTCAAAGTCTCCAAACTTATGAGTGAGGTTTGCATTACCAGTGAAACGTTCCAGACCTTGTTTGTAAATGATACCTTCCTGATTGGTATAAGCTACTGAGGTGTAGAACTTGGTACGGTCGTTACCGCCAGATACGCTCAACTGGTAGTTCTGATGAGAACCGTTACGGAAAAGCAGGTCTTTCCAATCCGTCCATCCGGTTGAGGGTTTTGAAGCAAAGTCCTCGATGTTCTGGTCTGCAAAAGTTGCGGCATCTGCATCGGACATGTTTCCGGTGTATAACCCGTAATTCTTGAGACCGGTCCATAAGAGTTCGCGGCGCGAGTCACCGTCGAGCATAGGACGATAATCTATTGCCATGTTTGAGAAACCCCAGTCAGAGCGGAAACTTACATTTGTTTTGCCTTGTTTTCCGCTTTTCGTCGTAATGACCACAACACCATTGGCAGCACGTGAGCCGTAAAGAGAGGCTGCAGCCGCATCTTTGATAACTGTGATAGACTCGATGTCATTGGTATTGAGTGAAGACAAAATATCAGTTCCTGCATCACTATAAGTGAACTCGGATAAGTTTCCACTTGTAACCGGTGTTCCGTCAATAACATAAAGCGGATTGTTTCCGGCATTGATGGAGCCCATACCACGTACACGGATACTGCTTACAGAACCCGGATTACTTGAACTTGAGCCAAAAGTAACACCAGCGACATTACCAGAAAGTTTGTCGGCAACAGAAAGAACAGGTACATCTTCCAAGGTGGAAGTGTTTACAGTAGAAGCAGCTCCAGTAAATGATGCTTTTTTAAATGTACCGTAACCGGTAACCACAACCTCTTCAAGCAGCTCAGAATCGGATTTCAAAATTACCTTTACATGAGGTTTAATCGTTACTTCTTGGGTTTGCATACCAACAAACGAAATCACCAGAGTTTTCGCGGAACTACAATATGTGTATCTTGTTGGTAATAAAGGAGGTACAATAATTCAAGAAAGTTTCAAAAGGAAGTGTTCCCCTTTGGGAGATACTCTATACATGTTCACTATACATGACAATCTACTTATATGATACTATTTGTAATAGTAATGTGCTGATTTATAATAGTCTGATTCTGTACTAATATGTTATAATCATAACGTTAGGATTTCTTTTTTTTTAAGAATGAATGCTTATGTCAACATCTATCGTTTAGTTGTTTTTTGTCAATTATTTACTTGTATTGTTTGTTACATCCATGAAAACGTAAAGCATTATATAAAATATTATTGAAATTATAAAGGTTACATAGATACCATCTTACCCATTTATCCATTTTATGCATAGAACACTATGCAATTGTCCTTATTTTAAATGGAGATATCCGTTTGTTTATTCCAAATACAAAAGTAATTGAAGTAAAGAACTCTGTAACTGCGAAAAACTACTATTGGAAGTATGTCAAAAATGTAAACCTGCCCTTTTCGGATGGAAAAACGATTGTTCAGTCAAGGTTTAGTTCTTTAATTCCCCAAAGATTTATGTAGTAAACAATGTTTTTGGTTTCTTGTTTGGGATTATATTTTTCTGATGAGGAATACCTATTATGAGAAAATATAGTCTACATGAAATTACGTCGCTTGGGTGGAGATATTTTTATCATAATCAGGAAATGCAGAATATGCTTTTGTGACCCACTCTAGCTCTCATATCGTGCGGGCAATCCAGGTTTGCTGCTTATTGAAGAAAGGATACTCCTATTGTTTCAGTTCTTCTCCATAAAGTTTACGCAGCATGATACGTGCAGGTACACTTTTAATTTCTCCATTGGGCAAGCCTTGTATAATGCATTCATTGCGCAATGCTTTTTCTTCAA
>OJMO01001558.1_pt1 | contig 14036 bp, 25 predicted proteins | sample 1597241 | NCBI WGS metagenome assembly OJMO01 (sample SAMEA2452129, study PRJEB22498) | human gut metagenome | biome: human feces; feature: human gut; material: feces | place: Australia | collected 2012 | reverse complement strand
TTCAAGAATTATTCATTTAACAGTGATAGAGTGAAGTTGAGTCAGATTCACTCAGTCAAGCCTCTAAACTCAGTTCTATATCCATTTCTTAAATCATTCTTTCATTATCATATACATCGTCTCTCTTCAAGTTTTGTCTTTCAGATTCAAAATAGTTCATTCTTCAATCATTCTATTCTATGATACATTCTACATTAATATCTATAATTGAATATCATTCATATTCAACAAAAGTATGGATAGAATGAATTGGACCCTAATTATCAATAATCAGATTTGTTTCCATTTCATTCCTACTTCCTTCCTAAAGCATGTCAACTGGAGTTAAACGATATGATTTCTATAGAAAGGCTATAGATGGTTTACAAACTAAGAGTTCTGTTGGTGGGTTGAGTAGTTCTTGTTTCTTTGTTTTGATTGTTTAGTATCTCTTATTGGTGGATCTATAATAATAATTCTTGTCTATTTGCAGACTTCCTCTTTCCTTTCTCTTAAGACTTCTACAACACTTACAGTTCGAGCCCAGATGGATAGTGCAATTCCTACTCATCTTGATATTAGTTTCTTTCATTTATCTTGTGAAAGTATTGTTTCTGTTTTGTTTTCACTTTGTAGATGTTGATATTCATTTTGAAAACACGAAATCAAAGCCTGTATCAGATGTGATTGTAAGTATTTGAAAGAGAGTTGAAATGAAGTTGAGTCGAACTCCACTTCCTTCAGTTGATAATGGAATAAGTGAAGGATGTAGAGTTAATGCTTCATTTAATATTTATCCTGTTTGTGTTCTTCTGTTCGTTAAGGAGTAGGGTGAAGGGAATTTCCATATTGCTCTTTCAAGAACAAATTTGAACTTTGGTATGGTATGATATGAAATGAATGGTTAAAAGAAAGCACAATCATCTTTACAGTTCAGAGGATCTTCAACACTTCAATTGTTCTCATATGATTCATTCTCTTTCTTTTGGTTCTTCTATTGGAGAAGAGAAGGATACTTTGTCTTCCTATGAAGCAAATGCTTCTACAGGTTATATTTTTGTTTATTATGTTATGAATAGACTTTAATCATGTTACCTATTTCCTCAAATTGATTCCTGTTGATTTAGTTTCTGTGAAAGGTGTTGTAACAAGTACTTATCAATACAGTGTAACTGAATACACACAACGATTGGATTCACCTTCTTTCTTCTCTCGTGTTTCTCCTGGTGTCTTTTTCAAGTATCAACTTACTCCTCTTAGTATGAAGAAACAACAATATCGAACTGGATTTCTTCAATTCTATACGACTCTCTGTTCAATCATAGGAGGTGTAATAACTGTTTCTGGAATTGTTCAAGCACTTCTTACTCATACTGTGATACCAGCAAAACGTGATTAGATTTTGTAGATTAGAATGATTGATTGTTTGTTCTTACTTTCCTTCTCTTCTTTTGAGTTGATTGAATATTTGTTGTGATTGATTAAACAATCATGGATAAGAAAGTAAATGAAATGAGGAAATGATTTGAATAGTAGATCATTCATAAGTTCAGACTCCTTGGATTATCTCTTCGAAAAGATGCTTTGATTGCTATTAAAGAGATTATACAACAGTATTGAATATTTGTTTACTCTTTCATTCTAGAACAGACAAAGTTGATGATACACTCAATATTGTATCATCAAATATTGCTAAATTATGTACAAGAGGTATTTGATTGGATTAGATTTGAAATGAAGGTAGTATTGTAGAAGAGTATCAAGTAAGACAAGTAATGAATGGATATGAAGGAAATGAATGGAATTGTAAAGAAGAAGTATTTGGTGTATATAATGCTTTTACTACTCCTCTTCTTCGATATGAAGGAAGTACTCGTCAATATTCATTGTATTCTTAATATAATCATTTTGATATTTAGACAAGAAAGTAATACAACTTTCTTATTTGAGTCTTCTTATCGAAGTAGTATTCCTTCAGAAAGGTGAATTATATTCTATTTGATTGAAGAATAGTCTTGCAATTGTGAAATCGCGTGTATTGCGAAGTAAACAATTTGACTCAAATACTGAAGTTCCTCCTCTAGTTGCTATTGAGAGTCTATTAGGGATACAAACAGATTCTTCCTTTGTTTCTCTTCTTGGAGTTCTTTCTCGAAATCCTTCCAATCTCAATGAATTCTTTCTTGAAGATCAACCTGGTCGTATTCTTCTCGATCTTACTCAGACTGTTCATTTTTGATATCATTCTAATGACTAGGAATTTCAAAGTGGTTTCTTTTGTGAAGGAATGATTGTTTTGGTTGTAGGAGTGATTCAAGGATCTGTGTTCTATGTTCAATCAATGTGTCATCCTCCTGCTGAACGTCGAATCACTTCATTGAATCTTCTTCACGAAGTGGAATATTTGGATGTGATTCCTGGAAGTGATGTAACGAAATTGATTGAAATTGAATGTAGAAAGAAGAATCATTACGACATGAAGAAGAAGAGAATGAAACAATGTTTGTGATTCTGAATGAGGTTGAATTGGATCATCCAAAGGTTTCATTTGATTGATTGATTGATTGATAGACAATGAAACGATTGAATAAGGTATTTGAAGGATATTCATTGATTTCGCCTCCTCCCATATTCATTCTTATAGGAGATTTCATTTCATCTTCATTCTCTCTTGGTATCTCTCTTTCTTCTCTTTCATTTAGATTCATCTGGAATCACACATCTTATTCGTCTCTTCGATTCGTTGACTTCAATTCTTCAATCTTATCCTACACTCATTCAGAATGCTCATTTCATATTCATTCCTGGTCCTCGAGATGTTGGATCTACTGGACTTCTTCCTCAATTTCCTGTATATTCCTTCTCTTTCTCAGACTCTAGTTGAGTTCATTCCTCACATCTACACTTCAATCTCTATTCAAAGACCATCCTGATCATCTCATATTCACTTCAAATCCTTCAAGGTATCTGATATGTTGAGACTGTTATATAGAATTCGATTCTGTACACAAGAGATATGTGTGTTTCGAGATGATTTGTTACAGCGCTTAACAACAAATGCAATCAATTCTACAATGACAACAGATGTGAATGAATGTGTATGAGTATATGAAGGATTGAATGTAGTTGGTAAAGACAGTGATTCGTCAAGGAACATTGAGTCCATTCACTTATCATTCCATGCCTCGTTCTCCTGTTCTTGAACCATTTCTTCGTCTATTTCCATTACCTGATCTTGTATATTGTGTTGTAATGAGATGTGATTCTAGTTGATAATTGGAGAGAAACGAAGTCAAATGATTCTTGAATACAGTGGTTGTCAAGTTGTGATTCCTGGTTCCTTTGTAGAAGGAAAGTTTGTTGTATATCGTCCTTCAACAAGAGAAACAGAATTTAGTGAAGTATAGATTTGTATGTTGTTTGTTTGATCGATACTCGTACGAATGGATTCTTACTTCATCAGTTCACTCTGTTCCATTTCATATTCAAGTCATTTACCATATCCCAAAGTATTCTATACTCATTCTACATTCATTCATTCTATTCTTCATTCATTCCATTCTTCATCAATGATTCATCATTTCATCATCAATGAAACTCCTTCACATTTCGACGTTTCCACAATTGATCAAACCACTCAAAGAATCATCCTTTCATATCCATTAGACAATGTTCGGACGTTCATTCGCTGGAATTCGTAGTGTATGTGATTGGGGATGGATTTGAGTTATGTTCTAGGTTTCCCGTATAGCGAGAAGTTTTGGTACTGAGGGTAAGTGAATGAGAAGGAAAAGAGTGATGAATAGCGGAACTTCCCTTTAAGAAGATTCTGGTTGCTAATCGTGGAGAAATCGCTTGTCGTGTGTTCAAGACAGCTAAGCGTATGGGAATCAAGACAGTGGCAGTGTATTCAGATGCTGATCGTAATGCGAAGCATGTAAAGATGGCTGATGAGGCTGTATATATCGGTCCTTCTCCTTCTTCTCAATCCTATCTGTGTGCAGATAAGATTGTGGAAGCTTGTCGTAAGACTGGAGCTGATGCTGTTCATCCTGGTTATGGTTTCTTATCAGAGAATTGGCATTTTGCTGAGACTCTGGAGAAGGAAGGAATTGTTTGGTGTGGTCCTGGAAAGTATGCTATTGAAGCTATGGGAGATAAGATCGGTTCAAAGAAGCTGGCTGTTGCTGCGAAGGTGAATACGATTCCTGGTTACAATGGTGAGATTAACACGGATGAAGAAGTGTTGAAGATCTCAAATGAGATTGGTTATCCTGTAATGATTAAGGCTTCTGCTGGAGGTGGTGGTAAGGGAATGCGTATTGCATGGAATGACAAGGAAGCTCTTGCTGGTTATCATCTGTCAAAGCAAGAGGCTAAGTCTGCCTTTGGTGATGATCGTATGTTCATTGAGAAGTACATTGAAGAACCTCGTCACATCGAGATTCAGGTACTGGGAGATAAGTATGGCAACTACTGTGCATTCCCTGAACGTGAATGTTCGATCCAGCGTCGTAATCAGAAGGTGGTGGAAGAATCTCCTTCCGTTCTGTTGGATGAGGAGACACGTACTGCAATGGGTAAACAGGCTTGTATGATGGCTAAGGCTGTGAATTATTGTTCTGCTGGTACTGTGGAGTTCTTGTGTGATAAGCATAAGCACTTCTATTTCCTGGAGATGAACACACGTCTTCAAGTGGAGCATCCCATCACAGAAATGGTAACTCGAGAGGATTTGGTGGAACATATGTTCTGGATTGCTGCTGGTAAGAAACTCCCTGATCGTCTGATCAACTGGCCTCTGAAGCGTTATGCTCATGCTATTGAAACTCGTGTGTATGCTGAGGATCCTCGTCGTAACTTCCTTCCTTCTCTCGGTTTGTTGACGAAGTACATTGAGCCCAGTGGTGAAGGAGTACGTTGTGATTCAGGTATTCTGGATGGATCACAGATCAGTATGTACTATGATCCTATGATCTGCAAATTGGTAACATGGGGTGATGATCGTGCTACTGCTATCAAGCGAATGGATGCTGCTCTGAACACCTACATCATTCGTGGTTTGAACCACAATAGTGCCTTCCTTCAGTCTGTGATTCGTTCAAAGCGATTCGCCTCTGGAAAGATCACAACGAACTTCATTAAGGAAGAGTATCCTGATGGATGGACTGGTTCTGAATTGACACAGGAGGAGGCTGAACAATTGGTAGCAGCAACTGTGGCTGTTCATCAGGAGCGTCTGGCTACAGAAGCAACGAATGATCAGATGCTGGAGAGCTATGAGCCAAGCTTCGAGAAGGATCTGGTAGCAACTGTGGGTGATAAGAAGTATCCTGTTCATGTGGAGTATGAGGGAGAAACAATGATGCTGACAATCGATGGAAAGAAGGTGAAGGTAGAGAATCCTGCATTTGAGTGTGAGAATACAATCATGGGAGCAAGAGTAAATGGCGAAGATGTGAAGGTACAATACTTCGAACCAACAACTGAAGGATACAACATGCAATATTGTGGAGGAAACTTTGAAGTATTGCTGCGTAGTGCTCGTGCTGAGGAACTGAGCAAGTACATGATCCCTAAGGTAGTCCCTGATACAAGCAAGTTCCTTGCCTCTCCTATGGCTGGAGCTCTGGTGAAGGTGAATGTGAAGGAAGGAGATCGAGTAGAAGCTGGACAGGCTCTGGCTGTGGTGGAAGCCATGAAGATGCAGAACGAGTTGTATGCTCAGAAGGCTTGTGTAGTGAAGAAGGTGTACTTCAAGCCTGGACAGAATCTGGCTCTTGATGATGTTATCATGGACTTTGATACCACTGCCTAAGTTACAGTGATATCTGATCCATTGCTTGTTTTATCGTAACAAAGAGAGTTATGCGCAACTGATACCTTCTTGTTTGTTAGAGATTAACTTCATTTTCTTTTTCCTAGCGGAGAAGTAATATATTTAAAATGATCCCTAAGAAGTGAATATGCATTTTAGGAAGTCATCCGTAGTCTAATGCGATTCTTCTGTGTTATTGCTTGTTTTTCTATTGTAATAGTGTATAGTATCTGTTCTACTATTATTCGGTCTCAGAATCCAAAGCCTAGTTTCAGCGAAGAAGCGATTCCTGTCGATTCCAAGGTTGTTCATATGGATAGAACGAGATCTATGAAGATACGTACTTTCTATCCTCTGGAAGAACCTGAATTATGTTTCCATAATGTTCGTTTTGTACTTACAACTGACAAACAAGTATATCGACCTGAAGAAACATGGTTCTTACTATGAAAATTGGTGATTACTAGGCATTTCCGTGGAGTTCTTTTGAATGTTTTCAACAATTCCATCATTAAAGATTCCTCATTTCGTCCTATGTTCTCCGTTATTCATCCAGATGGAAGACACTCGTTTCTAAGGTGTATGCTTCAGAATGGCGTGTTTATCGGAGAATATCGTACCAGTATTGAAGGAATCTATTCTTTGGAGATACGATTTCCTGCTTATTCTCTCGTTCAGTCCACTCAAGTGATGGTGAATCGATACAAAGAGAACCGGATTCACATTGAAGTAAGATACTCTTCTAGTCTATTAGATAGACTGTATTTGATAAGGGCTCCTATCTACCTGGTGATACTGTAATAGCAACCACTCACGTGTCTCTTCTGGATGGGAGTATTCTCAGTCACTACTCGCTAACAGCAGGTGTTACTGTTGATTCCATTGCAAATCTTACCGTAACAGAGTCTCTGTTGGATCACTAATAGGACATGGGATCACTAAATAGTAACAATTCTCATATCATACAATTCACTGTTCCATCAACTTCTAATTCTATCAACACTGTATTTTCAGTCTCAATGAATGTGAACGGAGCTATTGAAACTGTGACGAAGCCTGTTCCTGTATCCACTCCTTCTTCTCTTCTTGTTCATTTCTTCCCTGAGAGTGGTGATTTGATTTGTGGTGTTACAAATCAAGTGTATTTCCAGATTCAAGACGAGAAGGGGAATACAGTGAATATTGAAGGAGTCGTGGAGACCAGAGAAGGAAAGAGAGTAGCTGGAGTGGATATGGGTATGGATGGTCGTGGAAGAATTGAAGGTCTTCAAGCAGAACAGAATGTGGGTTATCAATTAAGAGTCATCAAACCAACCACTCTTACTCAATCTGTCTTTCCTTTCAACTTCACATGTGTGGATTCCTTATTCATGAGTTATTCTGGATTGACTAAAGAGGGTCAAATTATCGTCAATGTGGCATCAAAGAAAGTGACAACAGTGGAAATTTCCTTGTCCTGAATGATAGGATTTCTGATTGTGTAGATGGAGAATGGAGAGTCAGATTGATGTGGTGACAATTCCTGTCTCTGTTGATGTTACCCAACGTATTCATCTTGATGTGAAAGCAGGTGTCGGAGTAAGACAAGAATCAAGGTATTAGGAATAGGTTCACCGAATTACTGCAAAAGAACAAGATGGTGAGAAGTGGATCGAGAAAGCAGAACGATTAGTATTCATTTTGCCAAAGAAAGAACACTCTTTGCGAATCATCACACAACATCAAGGAGTAGCAAAGGAAGTGGTTGATGCTGGAGAGGAAGTGACAATTCAAATAGAGAATGTACATAATGGATGTAAGTGAGTGGAAATGGAATGAAGTGTAGTGAGTATGGTAATGGTAGTGGATCAAAGTGGTATTAGAGACATTTCTGACTTTGAGAATCAATTCATCGATCGATATCTATTAAATGACGAGATCCGTGGAGTTACTACTGTTGTTCGACGCTTTCTTCATGAAAGAAACTCAAAGGAACTTGATCTCTTGATGGGTGTTCAAGGCTGGAGACGTTTCATTGCTACGGCAGAATCCAATGACGATCAATCCAAAGCTCTCGGAAAGTATTGTCATTCCAGAATGTATCCGATATTGAGAGTAGGTTCTATGGATGATTATGATGTAAGAATTTACCATTGAATGCAATGGCTAAGTCTCCAATGTTGTCTTCTGTATCACACTTTGCCATGGCCAGAGACTCAGTCAATAGAGTTGATACTGTTGAAGTAGAGGAAGAGGCAATTCCTGAAAGTGTTTCTGTTGATACAGTTACTGCTCCTGAATCTGAAATCAAAAGACAGTATGTATGGAGGAATAAATCATTCCCAGATATGCTTCTGAATTGTTACCTCTTGTTCCTGAGAAGAAACCTCGTCGAATTCATGCTGATACCATTCTCTGGAAACCAGCAGAACTATTCAATGAGACTGGATTTGTTTATCCTGTCACTATGAAGCTCCCGTTGATGACATATGTTGAATTGAATATAGATTGGTTGCTACGACATATCTGGTGTATGTGAATGTCATAACAAATGATGGATTGATTGAAGAAAGTGTTGTGAAACTTCAGAGTCGATTGATACTTCACTGTGAAGTCAAAGGAAGTGAAGTGATCTATCTGGGTGAACAAGATGAGATGCATCTTCCATTATCTGTGGTATACGATGGTGATACTAGCATTCATGTTACTGTGAATGTCACAAAGAAAGGATCCCAATTGCAAGTGGTGGATTCAAAGGATGTAATAGTGATGCCACACAGTGGAACTCAGACCTCCTTAGTGATGAAAGTAGGATCATGAGAGAATTCTGATATATAGGGGAGTTATAATTACTCATTAGTCACTTCATTTGATTCTAGTACTTCAAATCGAAAGTCTCCTAAACAACTATATCGTCGTTGGTTCCGTCCAGTCTTGTCTGAAGCAGAGATAGATGTGAGTCATTTGAAATCACAACAGACTTCCCTCACCATTCATGTGAAGGATACAACCAAGTCAGAAGTGGAAGATTTGATTGAACGGAAAGTATCTGTTGTGAGTGGTGAGATTTTCTCTCTTCTTTGACTTCTAGTGCATTTTCCTGTATCACAGACGATTGCAATTGTGATGACAAACAAAACAGAGTCCGAATTTGAGGGATTAGCTTATCTTACAATCCCTGTAGAAGAGGTCCAAGGTAGCATGTCTCTTGAATTGAATCTGCTAAATCCACTAGAGAAGACATTGGGTTCAATGTATGATTCTTTGATTCATGAACCTCACGGTTGTTTTGAACAAGTTCGATAGAGGATCTCATCCTCATCTATAGACTTCATCCACCTTGTATCCACTTCTAATGCTAGCAGAAACACGTCGTCGAACAGAGATTCTCAAACACATCGAGAGTGGAGTGAAACGTCTCTTTAGTTTCGAAATTCCTTCTGGAGGTTTCTCTCTCTTTGGTCATGTTCCTGCGAGTCTAGTTCTGAGTAGCTATGGTCTTCAAGAGTTCACCGACATTCTTACTGTATATCATTCTTCTCAACACTCTGTAGGTTTGTTCAGAGATTATCATTCTAGGAAGAGACAACCGTTCGTCAACTCATTCAACGTACAAAAGTCTGGTTGATTAGTTGGATTCGTATGAATTCTTTTGATTCATCATTTGTAGAGGATGGAAAGGTAAATATGACACGAATCTCAGACTATCACGATCAAGTCAATCCTCAATTATTGACTGCTTATCTCACATTCTCACTTGCATATTCAGCTTCAAATCCATTGTTGTTTGATAAGGATGTTCAGGTGTTAGTAGAACCCATGGTTCTAGATCTCTACTCTACTCTCAAGAAGGAAACAACTCCAGATACATATCTCACTGCATTCACGGCCTATTCTCTCTTCCTTTTGAATCATTCTAGCGAGTATCAGGATCTCTGTAATCATCTGAGAACTCGCCAAGAAGAGGATGGATCATTCCCTGAGGCATCTCAAACAATCATGCGTAGTTGTGAGGAAGAGAGTTGAGAGATAGGATCATTTGGAAAGGGAAATCTTATTGAAACATCAGCGCTTGTTGGTCGTGTTCTGAGTCTGGATGAGACTTATCGGAATACAGTAAGGAAGACTCAATGTTTCATCCAATCTGTACTTCAAGTAAGAATGAAATGAGAGTTATGATGATTAGTATGGAAATACACAGAGTAAGATTCATTATCTTCATCTGCTTCAAAGTGATAGCAAGATTCCTGTAATTGAAGAGGAAGAGAATGAAGTGTAGTCTCGAGTATCATTGCGTGTGATAGATGGAAATACCGAATTGCTTTCTCTGGAAAGTATCACTGCAAGTTCAATCATCACAACACAGTTGTATCCAGCCTTACATCCGCTTCTTGAACGACCTGGAGATCATATTCTTCGTTTAATAGCATCTACTCAGAATCCCACTCAATTACAGTCATTTGATTCCTTTGTTCATTTACGATATGTCGTGAAGGAACCAATGAGTCATGGTCATTTCATCTTCGAATGGATAGAGAAGAAACCATTGGAGATCAAAGAAGGGGAGTTTGTTCAACGTACTCTTCGAATAGTGAATCAACATCATGATACAGGCATGGTTACAGCTATTGTAGATTCTAATTGATCTCTTGATTCGTAGATTGGAATTCCTGCAGGAGGAACACTTCAATTTGATCATTTGAAACGACTTCAAGAACAAGATCAGATTTCCTTCTTTGAAGTGATTGGAATGAATCTTATTCTCTACTGGACACATATGGAAGTGAATCAAGAAGTGAAGATTCCTATTGGTTTTGTTGGTTCAATTCCTGGATTCTATCTTGGTTCTGCTTGTCGTGTATATGAGTACTATAACCCTGAGAATGAAGTATGGATGAAGGGTTTGAATCTGATTGTGTTGTAATAATGTGAAGTGTTTGTTGGTCGTACCAAGAGATCTTTCACACAAACAGATTTGCTAAAGGGATTGTTTAATGGAGCATATCATTATATAATCGCATCCATTTCTCTTTCACACTTTGAATCATACCATTGATTTCCGTCTCAGAATGAGGTTGTCTAATTCTAAAATCAATCTCAATTCTTTACAAAGAAGATGTATATGGAGTGAGTCCTGATGCTGATAAACCATATCGTGCTTCAGCAAGTGCATAGGAAGAAGGGAGAGGTTGTGAAGAAGGGAGAGATGGAGGAGGTTGTGAAGAAGGAAGAAATGAAGGATGCTGCAAAGGAATACTAGTTCCTCGACTAGACTGAACTTCCTCATATCTTCGTCTCCACATATCAATTTCATCTTCTTTCATCTTTATACTCCTCTTTAAGTTATCTAACTCTTGCTCATTCAAACGTCCATCACTCTCTAATCGAGATATACGTTGTTCTCCTTCTCTCTGTTTTCTTTGGGCAGCATCTCTTTGATTCTCCAATGACATCATATCACTCAATAACAGATCCTGTTTCTCTTTCAATTGGAACAAATCACTTTCACTCTTCTGAAGTCGTTGAAGAAGCAACAAAACATCAGAATTGTTGAACTGAGATGGATACGATGTTCCAAGCATTAACTGTAATCGACTTAGAAGTGAATCTGCTGAAGTGGAACGAAGTCCATATCGATCAGATCGATTCATCAGATCTGTTGAATATGTACTGATTAGAGCTTCACAATCACTTAGTAATTGACGTAACTCTGTCTCACGCTCACGAGCAGCTAAACCACCCATTGGAGTTGATGTGGACATATAACCAGGAGTTGAAGAGATTGGTCCTTGAGAACCAGTCATTGGAACAGATACAGTCTGAGGACCTGCTTTCATCGTCTGTTCTTTTCTAAGTACATCAATCACAATATCCATCATCTGAGTTGTATCATGTAAACGAGTCCCTAATAACTCTGACTTCTTCTGAGCACAATCCAATAATCGTTGACCATCCTATACTTCCATTCTCTATCTTTCACTTACCATACTACGCAATATTCGATCATCAATTCGAGTGAGTTCAGTCTCTTGAGCAATCGGATATCCAGCAGCTATAGCCGCGTGATTCATTGAAGTATTCAGCAAATCAACCCATCCATCCTTCACATTCATCCTCTTCCTTTCTTCCTACCACACTTTGAACATAATCAATGATAAAGTCTGCAAATGTCTGATCAATCACTCCTGATCCATTATAACGATATTCTAGAGGTCCTAATGCTCTTCACTTCATTCATCTTTTTAATCCTACTTGTATCGATCCAATTCTCGTTGTGTTGTTGTCAACTGATCTTGAAGTCGACTCACTTCTCTCTACACTTCATTCACATTCCTTCTACTTACAGACACTTCTTGAATACTCTGAACATGAATCTGTTGAAGCATCATTTGAAGAGATGTTGATACACTCTTCAATTGTTCCTCTGTAGACTGATATCCAGACATCCCTATCACAAGACGATACACTTCTCGAATGGATTGTTGAAGAGTATCTGAAATATGACCTGCTTCTGGAGTTCCATTCTGTTTCTCCAACAATTCATTCAAAATTGTTTCCACATTCTCAAGGGAACACACTACATCCTCTCGAATCTCATTTACTGTCGATAATGCTCCTTGCCATGATGGAATCCAACGACAAATTGAGTCTAACATACGATTCCCAAGAATCTTGCATTTGTCCAAAATCTCATTCAAGCGAGTTATGTCGTATTTCTAAACATCTATAAACAAATAAAACATTACATAAGAGGAAGAAGTCGAATATAAAGGAGAGGAGACGGGATTCTGCTTCTGAAGTGTAGCAATCTGATTATCCTTTTCTTGTAATTGAGATTCAAGAGATTGAATTCGAGCACGTAGTGTTGTTAACTCCAGGGAAGAAACACTTGTTGTTCCATATGAATTTGTTGATTGTGAACGTCTGAGATTTGAGATCTCAATCTAAACATCAATACAAATCTCTCTAACACGACTTCCTTCTCTCTGTTGGATAATTCCAAACTTCGGATTTGATCATTCTTTCGGTCCAATTCTATATTCAATGAGGCAATTGTATCTTTCTGATTTAGAGTCTCTTGAAGCAAATTCGAATTGAAGTAACTAGAATTCACTCATATCCTTTTCAATCACTTTTTAGAATTCATCCGATCTACTAATCCTTGTACTTCTTTCAGTTCTTGATGAAGGTGTTCATTTTCCCTTTTCAATACATCCAATTCATTTGTCTAACCATTTCATTCTTTCTCATATTCTATACTTGTTGACTAGGAAGAGTTCCCAGAGTTGAGTATTTCCTTGAATCAAGAGGAGAATATAACTTAGAATTCCAATTGGAATTATATGAGCTTGTCATTCCCTAGTCTGTTGAAACAACAAGAATGATCTTCAAATCACTCTCTTTCTTATTTATTCAACTTTAAATCAATTCCTATATCCTTTGATAACAAACAAACCATTATACCACAATTCACACAATGCTCAACAACAACCACCCTGTGCTTGTCCAGCATTACCACTTGGAGCTTGAAGTCCCTTTACAGCGTCGTTCTGACCCACTTTCACTCCATTCGACTAATTCTCAGTCTAAACTCTTTCTCCTACTTCATTACTCACATCAATCACACCAGTCTCAATATTATGATAAATCTGTTCTGCTGTTTTCACGAACGCCTATAACTCACTTCACTCCTATGTCACCACTTCTTCAACATTTGCTGCAGTCTTAGCAGAAGTCTCCAAGAAAATCAAACCATTCTCCTCAGCAAACTTTGCTCCTTCCTCCGTAGACACGGTACGACTAAATCTATCAATTCATTAATAATTTCACTTACCGATGATTCAGATCCGATTTGTTACCAATCAACATAATTACCATATTCGAAGATCCATTCTCACGAGCTTCTGTCAACCACTTTGTCAATTGTGTGAAAGTCTCACGACGTGTGATATCATACACAAGAAGAGCTCCAGCAGCTCCTCGGTAATACGAACGAGTAATCGAACGGAAAGATTCTTGACCAGCCTACAACAATCAGTTCACATCTATTCAAAATGTACTGTATCCCAAATCTGAAGTTTCACTTGTTTCTCGCCAATGTTGATCATTCTAGCGCCAAACTCTACTCCAATTGTCAGATCATGTACGGGCTGGAATCGTTTGTCTGTGAACTGAAGGAGTAGACAAGATTTCCCAACACCTATGAGTATTAATCCTATCAAATCCATTTTCTGCATACCTGTATCTCCGATGATAATAT
>OJMO01001553.1_pt1 | contig 14057 bp, 10 predicted proteins | sample 1597241 | NCBI WGS metagenome assembly OJMO01 (sample SAMEA2452129, study PRJEB22498) | human gut metagenome | biome: human feces; feature: human gut; material: feces | place: Australia | collected 2012 | reverse complement strand
CCTCACCATCGGCACGGCACTGAAGCAAATGGGCGTGTCGGCATCAACCCTCAACGCCTACCTCAGCAGCAACACCGATGCCACCAATTTCAGAAAGTGGCTGCCATACCTGCGCATCGAGGAAGCAAAAAGGCAAATGACACAGCATCCCGAACTCACCCTTCAAGCCATTGCCGAGGCGAGTGGATATGCCAACCACCCCAATTTCACAAGGGCTTTCAAAACGAAAGAGGGAAATTCACCCACAGAATGGATAACAAATCACAAAAACAATAAAAGCAACACACATTAGTTGATTGTTAGATAGTTAACCTTGGTGCTTGTCATGAATTTCGATTTTATGACAAGCATTTTTTTGTTTCATGACAAAAACACAAGCATTAATGACAAAAGCATTATATCTGAAAAGGTTTATTTTTGCAATGTGAATTTCACGAGGCACCCACGCCGGCAAATTCACCAAAACCTGCCTAAAAACAGACTAAACCTTTCCTTAATATATGATGCGGAGCACTCTGTAATTTTAACGGAATTACAGAGTGCTCTCCGTTTATCCCCCCATCTCTCCCCCATTCCCTCACATCGATGCTATTGCAGATCAGTGGAAAATTTCCCAAACGATTTTGCATGGTAGGGACGCGATACTTCGCGTCCGCGACAAATTATTGATATTCAATATGATACTACAATTATGGGCGGACGTGAAGTATCACGTCCCTACCGGGTTTGGTTTTTCGCCGAAGGCGAGCGGTATTTATCCACTGAACCGCTATAGCATCGATGTAAATAGTGAGGATGAGCGGCGGTGGGGGCACAAAAAAGCCCTTGGCTTGGGAAGCCAAGGGCTGAGACTTATGATAGTGATTGAATCGGTTTATTTCATCACTTTTGCAGAAGAAGTGGTGCCATCGGTGTAGGTGGTAACCACGATGCTTACGCCATCGGCTGGTTGTGCGAGGGCACGGCCAGAGAGGTCGAAGTAGCGAACGCTCTTCACAGTCTTAGCGGCAGTCACATCGTTAACCGAAGTTGGTTCGGTGAATGTAACCTTCACTTTGTCTGAATCCTTGCTGTAAAGTTTGTCGATTTCACCGCCCACCACAGTGGTAACGTAAGCTGCCACGGTGTAGCAGTAGCTGATACCATCGGTGAATGGGAGTTCGAATGCCTTAGAAAGAGTGTTTTCGGCATCAAATTCGCCTACGAGGCTCATGATTTCTTCGCCAGCCTTCTTTTCTTGTGAAATTTCGATGCTGTCGATCCACACGCGAGAAGTAGGGCTTGGGTAGGTAAATTCCACATAGGTGTTTTCATTACCCTTGGTGAAGTTCAAAGTATAGTCGTTCAAACCTTCCAAAAGGGTCACTTGCTGAGTTTCCACCACGTTTTCGCCGTTGTAAACATTCACAGTCACTACGCCACCAGCCACATACACGCCGCTTTGGGTGCCGCCCATGCGCACCTTAACCACGAACTTGCCACCGTTGCTTGCGAGGTTCTTAACAGGTGAAAGGAGTGAAGCAGGTGAGGTTTCAGAGAATGGAGCCAAACCGAGCAGACCTTGAGCGTAGAGGTGTGCGTTGGCATACCAGCCGCTTTCGTTGGTGTACTTGTCGAGGTATTCGTTCAAACTTGGATAGACAGGTGCAGTCACTGTGCCTTCCTTGAAAGCAGAGAAGTCTTCAGAAGCCACAACCATATTCTTGTCTTCCTTCAAAGTGAGCACCTTTGAAACGGTCACGAGGTAGCCCTCTGCCTGGTCAACAGCGTTCCAGTTGGCGGTGAAGCCAGCGGCAGTCACGTTGCTTGCAGAGAGAGCTTCAGGAGCGGCGAGACTTGAAATCACCTTCACCACTTCAATCTCGTTGGAGTTTTCAGAGGTAGCTGTGCCGTTGGTGGCGCGAACCACGAAGAAGTAGCGCTTAGCGGCATCGAGGCCAGTCACCTTATAAGAAGAAGTGAATGCGCCAGACACAAACTCGTTTTGGAGCGCATAAACAGGTGCGCCATTTGCATCCTTGGTATATACGTCGAGGTAGTAGCCAGTTGAGCCAGAAATGTAGTCCCACTTAGCGGTAAACGAAGTGCCATCGGCTTGAGTTGGTTGCTTAGCCACAGGTGCTGGGTAGAAGTCAGAGCTCTGTTCCACCTTCAAGTTGTCGATGAGCAGGCCGTTCAATGCCATAGATGCGGTAATCTTCAAATAAGTGGTGCTTGAAGTGCTTGCACCGCTCACCACATAACTCACGTCGTGCCATTTGTTGTCGAACACGAAGTCGGTCACCTTGGTGCTGTAGTTCACAGCGATAGCGAACATGGCGCCGCTCTCGTCGTAAGAGCGAACACGCATCGAGATTTTGATAACGCCCTTGTTGGCCTTCATATCGTAGCGCGCAGTCTGCAAGTTGCCGCCGTCGCCAATTTTCAGCATACCGCCGGCCTCATACACATAACGTCCGCTCCAGCCTGTGAGGGTGGTACCCAACTTGTTGGTCAAGCCGCTTGAGATGTCGGTGGTAGCGGGCTCTGCCTCGCTGCCCTCGGTGAATGCAGCAAATGATTCGTCGAGCACAGTGGTCACCTCTGACTGTGCCATCGCGCTCTGACCCATCACCAGCATAACTGCTGCAAACACAAAATGAAATACTTTCTTCATTTTCGTAGATAGTAAATTTAAAATGTGATTATATAATAAAAATTTGTGTTCCTTTATTCAAAAGTGCATTCACTTGAAGTTTGGAAATTACCTTAATAAATAAAAATCCTTAAACAAAAGGAAATATATCAAATCTCCTAAAACGACAACTCCATAGCGTAGGGACATGCCTTCGGCATGTTTCCAAAGCATTGTCACATTGCTGATTGCACCGAAACATGCCAAAGGCATGTCCCTACGTTGTGATGCGACTGTCATAAAATAAATATATCCGCCTTGGGTGGGCGGATATATTTTGTTTGTATCGGGAATGGGGATTAGCGAGCGAGGAGTTTGGCGGTGGCTTTGGTGCCGTCGGCCATTGTCACCACTGCGAGGCAAAGGGTGCCTTGTGGGACGGTGAGGGTGGTTTGGGTGCCGCTGATATTGGCATCAACGCCCAACTTTTCGCCCATCAGTGTGAACACTTCCACTGCCTTGATAGCCTTTGGAGCGGTCAGAGTGGCTACGCCTGCTGTCACCTGAACGGAAAGTGCACCATTCTTCTTCACTTCGGTGATAGAGGTGGGCATTGGCACGATTGGTTCTGGGTCGGGGAATGAGGTGATGGCACGGGTGCGGCACACATGGAAATACTGCTTGGGCTGGCCATTTGAATATCCACCTTCAAACGACAGGAAGTTCACCAAATCGTTGCTCATCATGGTAGATGTCCAATATTTGTCGGCAGAGAGTGCCACGCCTTTAGCCTTGGCAAGATTGGCGTTGAACGCCGCACGAGCATCAGGATAAGGGTTGGTGTCGGGCTTGCCGTCCTTGTTCACCATTGTCACGCTATTGCCGGTCCAGTTGTTGACCTGACCTTTGCTCTCGTCGGCATCTTTTTCCACCCAAACGAGTCCGCACGAAGCAGCGAAAAGTTGACGCATCTCATCTACGGCAGGCAAATACCATTTCAGATTTTCGTTGGATTTCGACACGCACCAGTTGGCGGCTTGGAATCCGCTTGCCCAGTCGGGGATTTTTGCGATTTCGGCGCAGTTGGCGGCACCATCCATCACATCGGTAGCGGCAGGAATAGCCACGGTGGCTTTCGACCAGCTGAGTTGTTCGCCCTCATCAAGGCTCACAGCCTTGCCAGTTCTGCCATCGGCATTGATATAGTAAATCATACCTACGCAAGTTTTGCCTTCTACCACAGCACCTTGTTCCCAAGTGCCGTCAGAGAACAAATAGTTGCCCACCTTTGGGGCTTTCAATGCCACGGTGAGCGACAGTTCTGCCGACTTGTCGCCACAGGTTGCACGCAGCACGGTAGTGCCCGGTGCCATACCACGCACCTTGCCATTAGCGGCAATGGTGGCAACACGAGGTTCCGACGAGGTCCATTCCACCGTGGCGCCAGCAGCGGCCTCGGCAGGAAGAATTTCAGCCTTGTAGGTGCGGGAGCCACCTACGGCGAGTTTTGCACTTGTTGGGGTGATTGTGATTGACTCTACAGGCACGCTTTGTGCCGAAACGGTAAATGCAGTTGAGGCTATCAGCGCAGCCACTGCCATCATCATTTGATTTTTCATTAAGGGGTTGGAATAATTAGTGTATCAAAAAATCTTGAATTTATAATTCGCAAAAATAGTGATATTTCGCAATTCACACAACAAACCAAGATTTTTTCAAGAAAAAAAGAAAGCCGTTTCTGGCGGAGCAGGAACGGCTTGATATGTGAATTATCGGGAATGCTTATTTGAGCATTTTTTGGAGAAGAACTGGCTCGTTGGTGGTGATGAAGTCGATACCATTGTCGATGCACCATTGCAGGTCTTCCTTCTTGTTCACGGTCCAGGCATTGGTCTTCAAGCCCAGGTCGTGGCACTCCTTAATCCATTCAGGGTGTGCCTTAAACACTTTGTAGTGATAGTCCATGCCGGCAGCGCCGATTTCCTTCAGTTTCTTTGGTGGCATTTCGCCATTCAAGTAGTAAACTTCAGTGCCTTTAGGCGCATATTTGATGAGCTCGCACATAGCGTTTGGAGAGAAGGTGATGTAGGTCACGCGGTTCTCCAATTCGTAGTGCTTCACCAAAGCGAGGGCTTTCATCACACACATCGACTCTTGAATAAGGTCGGCGTGAGGCTTCACTTCGAGCACCACCTGAATGTTGGGGTGCTTGGTGAATTCTTGCAAATACTGGTCGAGTGTGCTGATGTATTCACCGTTAGGCACTTTCTGACCAGCCACGTCCTTGGCAAGTGATTTTTGGATTTCCACGCCATTGATAGTAGCATCGTGGTTCACAAACACCTGACCGTCTTTGGTCAACCAAATGTCGAATTCCGAGCCCCAGCAGTGGATAGAGTCGGCCTTGCAGAGGCTGCGGATAGAGTTTTGTGCCGATTCGGTGGCAGTTTGCATCTTGATGTCCTTACCTGTTTTCCAATAGCCACGGTGAGCCACCACAAGTGGCTTTTGAGCCACAGCTGCGAGACTGAGCATAGCCGCAGCTGCACAAACGATTGCTTTAAATGCTTTCATAAAATCTTTTATGTTTTTAAAAATTACTGGCAAAGCCAAATCAATGACTTTGCCAGTCGTTTATTGGTTTAATTCCACTTTAAAATTTTTAAAGACGGATTATTAGCGTCCTTCCACCTTGAAGTTGTCAATAAAGATACGGTTCTTACCCTTGCCGATAGTCTTCAGCTGCACATCGAATGCACCACCGAGAATCACGATTTGGGTGTCGCTTGTAGCACCGTCCACATAGATGGTGTAGTTGGTGTTAGGATTTTCCCATACGAGCAAGCCATCGGGGTCGGTAGTGTAGTTGAAGTGGTTGTCGTCGGTGAGCATGAATGAAGCCACATCGTTGAGCACGATTTGAGACTTGTTTTCATCGCAGTAAAGCACGCCGTTGACAATTTCGCCACCGTTGCCACCGATAATCTTAGTCACCTTACCAGGACCAAGAACACCTACATACACCTGAACATCATCGAGTGTACCAGCCTTGGTGCAATAGCCCACCAGCTGCATACTTACAGCGATGTCCATACCGCTACCGATTTCAGGAATCTTTGGTGACACGAGGTCGCCGCCGTAACCAGTTTTACCCAGTTTCAAGAAGCCTGGACGGCCGTAGCACAAGTTGTTGCGTGAAGTCCAGCCGTGTGAGAGTTCTTCATCGGTCCACTTGTCGAAGCGAGCTTCCGATTCACCACTGGTGTCCCAACCAAGAATACTGGTATCGGAGTGGTTCATCCAGCTGAAGTTTTCGAAGAAGAGCGCACCAAGCTGAGTGACTGGAACATCAATGCTGAGGTCAGTGTAGTTGCCAGTGCCTTGGATATGGAGAACTGCAAAGCGGTCCTTGTTTGAGGCAACGCAGTTCAGCATCACAGAGTTGGGGTCGGTTTCGCTTGGAGTCACGGTAATCCAGCTCACATCGTCGCCTTCCTTCACTGGGCGCACCTCATAGGTGTAAGGCACGTTGGTAAGCACAGAGAATGGAATGGCGCCACCTTCGCGTGCAATGGTGATGCTGTTGGCAGATGGCTTGATGTAAGGCTCGCTACCGGTTTGGCGAATGGTGAGAGGCACAGGTTGCTCCACACCGTCGAGGTAGATTTTATACACCATGTCGCGGGTGTCGGGCGTCTTGTTCTCTACGGTTGAGAGGCGGATAATGCCATCGCCTTCACCTTCGGTTGGGAACACGCGGCACCAGCCGTTTTCACTTTGGCAAACGAGTTTCCATGGGCGATTACTGCGCACCACAATCTTCTTAGCCTCTGAATAGGCAAGTGTGTCCACCGCTTCGTAATTGAAGTCGTAGGTCATATTCTCCAAGCCTTCAAGAGTGAAATATGGGTCGCCTGTAAACTTATCGTCGTCGCTACAAGCTGTGAAGCCCATCGCTGCCACCACTGCAAGAGCGGCTAGCAGCAGAGATTTCATATATTTCTTCATAACCATTAATGTTCTTTATAAGGGAATAATACATTACCTGTGATGGCTGAATAGCTCCACCATACAGGAGTCTTCATAGTGTTGTCGCCACCCATGCGAGCGAGGGCTGCGTCCACGTTTTCGCGGTTGTTGGCCACGGTGGTGTTAGGATAAGCGAAACGCTGAGGGTACTTGTAGTCGTTGAAGTCGGTACCGTTACCGATAGTGAGCACTGGATAGCCAGTGCGGCGCACTTCGTGATATGCTTCCATACCAGTCCAGAAGAGGGCGAGGTATTTTTGTTCGCCAATGAGTTGGAGTTTGTTTTCAGCCTTGTCCCAGTTAGCGAGGTCGGAAGCGAGGAATTTGGTCACGTCTTCGTCGGTGATGTAGCATGGAGTTGCGCTAAACAATCCCCAAGGAGCCCACTTCAGGAGCGAAGCCTTCACAGCACCCTCATAAAGTTCTTGAGGAGTCTGGTCGAGGGTGATTTCGCCACGCTGTTCCATTTCTGCCAAAATGAAAAGCACTTCGGCGTAGTCCATAAAGTAAACAGGGGCATCGTCGCGCACAAACACCTCATAGTTGAGCTGAGCGGCACCAACGTTTGATCTGTTGCGTTCGTCAGGTGTACCACCAGAGATAGCGCCCTTCCATCCGTCGTTGCCTTCATTGAACCAGATTGGGAGGCGTGGGTCAGTGTACGACTGAATGCCTTGATCGTCGGTGTAAACGGTCATCTTAATCATCTGCTCAGATGCCTTGTAGGTGCTGCTGGTGAAGTCGGTTTTCAGTTTATTGTGGAAATAGCTGAAATACGGGTCAATACCGGTGAGCTGCACTGTGGCATTGTCGGCATTGCTTGAGATTACAGGATATTTGGTTTGGTCGTTGATCATTGCCTGAATGCGTTCGCCTGATTTCATTTCAGGACGACCGCTCACACGGCAGAGCAAACGGAGCATCAGCGAGTTGTTGAACTTGCGCCATTGCTTCAAGTTGCCGGCATACATCTGGTCAACTGCGCCCAAAGTGGCGTCGGTCTTAGGATTAGCGGCATAAATCTCATTGGCTTTCTCAAGGTCGGCAAGCATGTCTTCATACACCTCTTTTTGTGATTCAAACACAGGCTTGGTGATACCTTCGCTACGGCCACGGAACGCTTCCTTGTAAGGAATGTCGCCATAGATTGCGGTGAGGTTTTCCATCAAAAGCACCTTAAGTGTCAAGCCCACAGCCTCAGCGGAAGAATTGTTGTACTTCTTTGCCAATTCAATCATGTGCATGATATTGGTGCAGCGGTTAGCGTAGCCGTTCCACACGCTTGCAAAGTTGGCTTCACCAATTTTGTAGCGGTTTTCTTCACGAGTGGAGCCGCCACTGAAAGTGGTGTATTGGACAAGCTCGTCGTTCCAGAACCAGCTGTAGTATTGCCACTGGCTGTTGGTCATGCCATAGAATGTGGGGGTGAACATTGCATAAGGGTTCTGCAAGTCGCCGAGCACCATATTGTTTGGGTCGTGATTTGTTTCTTCAAAATCGCGGGTGCAGGAAGTGCCCATCACACTCAAGCCTAACACCGCCAAACCCATATATAATAATTTCTTTTTCATAATTTGTGTTGATTAATTCTGTAGTGTTTAGAAGCTAAGTTTCACATTCACGCCATAAGAGCGAGTCATTGGGAAGGTCATGGTTTCGATACCGCTGGTGATGTTGGCACCATTGAGCGAACCGCCTTCTGGGTCGAATGCTGGGAAGCTGGTGATACAGAAAAGATTGGTAGCATACACACCAAACGATGCACCTTGAAGCACTTTGGTCTTAGCGCAGATGCTCTTTGGAAGAGCGTAGTCGAGGCGTATTTCCTTACACTTCAAGAAGTCGGTCTTGAAGGTGTTTTCTTCCACGTTGTCGCGGTTCCACTTGTAAGAACTGTAGTAAGTGTTGATGTTCTCAGTCACAGTAGTATTCTTTTGGTAGGTAATAGTGCCGTCGGCGTTCTTCACCGCATTCACACCTTGCACCACCAAACCGTCTTGACGGCCTTCGAGTGAGTTGGTGAGCTTACCTTGGTAGCTCAATGCGAAGTTGGTTACCGAGAAGCAGTGACCACCCATCTGAGCAGAGAATGTGGCGCTGAGGGTGAAGTCTTTCACACGGAGCTTCTGGGTCATACCACCACGCCATGTTGGAGCCACCTTGCCGATGCGACGAGTTGGGCTCTGGTCGAGCACTGGATAACCATTCTTGGCATTCACGAGAATTTGACCTGAGCAGTCCACTGTGTTGCCGTTTTCGTCGGTGTAGGTTGATCCTTCAGGAGCACGTTGGTAGCCCTTACCGTAAATCACATTCATTTCCTTGCCTACGTAAGAGTAGATATACACACGGTTACCGATGGTGGTACCGTTGTTGCCTAATTGAAGTGGAGTTTCTGGATCCCAACCTTCTTGGTAGCTCACGAGCTTGTTCCAGTTGCGGCTCCAGTTGATGTCCATGCTCCATTGCACGTCTTTAGCGCGCACTGGCACAGCGTGCAAGCCGATTTCAATACCGCGGTTGCGAATCTCACCAGTGTTGATCTTCATAGAAGTGGCACCGATAATAGCGTCGGTAGCGGCAGAAATAATCTGGTCGGTGGTTGAAGAGGTGTAGAGAGCCACGTCAAGACCGAAGCGGTTTTGGAAGAACATGGTCTCAAGACCCATTTCCCAGCTTTCCACATTTTCAGGCTTGATATATGGGTTAGAAATGCTGCCTGGCACGGTGTAGCCACCGAAATAAGTGGCAGAGCGAGTGTAAGTGTCGTTCAAAGTGTATGGGTCGGTGTCGTTACCCACGTTTGCCCAAGAGAGGCGAACCTTCAGCATATCCACCCACTTAGCGTGCTTCTTGAGGTTGAGTGCCTTGTCCACGAGGATACTTGCACTTACTGATGGGTAGAAGAATGACCAGTGACCGGGGCCGAGAGCCGACGACCAGTCGTTACGGCCGGTGATGTCGAGATAGTAGGTGTCAGCCCAGCTGAGCGATGCCATACCATAGAAGCTGTTCACTTCTTTTCTCGACTTGTTGTTGTAAGGAGTTGGGTTCACACCCACAGGAGTGTTGTTAGGATTGTAAATGCCTGGTTCACCAAGTTCGTTGAGGGTGATGTAAGAGCGATACCATCTGCGGGTCATGTTGTTGCCACCGAATGCCACGGTGATGCCGAGTTTCTTGTTCACGAGTTCGTTGTTCACGTAGCGGAGCAGGAAGTCGTGGTTGTACTCGTAGTCGCGGATAGTTTGTTCGCGATAGTAGCCTCTTTCATAACCTGGAGAGTAGTATGGGCGTTGCAGCTGGCGGAATTCGTCGTTGATGTCGAGACCGCTTCTGAGGTCGAGAGTCAAACCCTTCACAGGAAGCTTAATGTTGAGCGACACGTTACCGTAGATACGGTCTTTCTTGTTGCCGTTGAGTGCTTCGTAAAGAATGCGATAAGGGTTGTAAGTGTTTGAAGGATTGATGGTGTAACCATTTTCCACGTTTTCGCGAGTGAAGCGACCTTGGAAATATTCGTCCTTATAGTCTTGAATAGGGTTACAAGAGAAGCCCCATGCGAGCAAGTACATTGGGTTGGATGCGCTATAACCAGCCACAGGCATATTGTCGGATGACTTGTGGGTGTAAGTGGCTTTAGCGTTGAGTTTCACCCACTTGTTGAGTTGGGTAGTACCAGAGAAGTTCACTGTTTGCTTTTGGTATCCAGTGTTAGGGAGAATCCAATCGTTGTGAGTGTCGGTGATTGACAAACGCGCGCTTGAGCCCTTGCCGTTACCGCCATCGATGGTGATGGTGTTGTTGTAGGTCACACCGGTTTCGAAAATACCAGAGAACCAGTCGTCTTGGTAAACCCATGGTTTCTTTTCATAGGTGCCGTCTTCCCAGTTGCGAGAAGAGTAGAGGTAGCGCATTTGGTTGGCGTCGTATCTTGCACCGAATGCGTAGCGAGAATAGTTACGGGTCACAGCCACGCCGTCGGGAGCGTCTTCAGCTGCGATGTTCCAGATAGAGAAGTCCTTGTAACCGAGGTCGCTACCAGGACCGTATTCCTTTTGGAAGTCGGGGAAGTAGCTTGCCTTTTCCCATACGATTGAAGAGTTGATCGACACACCCACACCCTTGCGTTGGCGGCCGTTCTTGGTGGTGATGACGATAGCACCGTTAGCAGCACGGCTACCGTAAAGCGCAGTAGCAGCAGGGCCTTTCAGCACACTCACGTTTTCAATATCTTCAGGGTTGAGGTCGGAAGCGGCGTTACCGAAATCGACTGGGGCATCGTTGTTGGAGTAGCTACTACCGCTACCTGATGAAGTGCCACCAGAGGTTACAGGCACACCGTCGATAACGAAGAGGGCTTCGTTGGCACCATAGTTGAGCGATTGGTCGCCACGGAGCACAACGCGCACCGAACCGGTAGGACCAGAGTTTGCGCCAGTGAGGCTCAAACCAGCCACCTTACCATCCAGACCGTTCAGCCAGTTACCGCTTGAAGTCTTGGTGAGTTCAGAGTTGTCGACTTTGGAGACAGCGTAACCCAGCGATTTCTGTTCGCGAGTGATACCCAATGCTGTCACTACCACACCATCGAGCATCTTGCTTGATTCTTCCATTGTAAGAGTCACTTTACCATTCACAGGCTTCACTGTTTTGGTTTTGTAACCCACAGAGTTTACTACAAGCACAGCATTCTTGCCGTTCACCTTCAGAGAGAAGTGTCCGTCGATGTCGGTGCTTGTTCCGTTTTTAGTACCCTTTTCCATAACGGTAGCGCCAATCATAGGCGTTTTGCCGTCACTTTCGAAAATGGTACCTGTCACTCTATCCTGCGCCGCTACCGAAGTGGTGAGCACAAGCATAACGAGCAACCATGCGAATTTTAACGCGTGTTTAAAATGCATCATAGAAAGTTGTTATTAGTTAGTAATTGAATTGATTTTGCTATTGACATTGATTGGCAATATGTAGTCGTATTGCTGTTCATTGAATCGGTTATCTTAGTCTAATAAAATATCTACAAAATTAAGCTTTTTAAACCATTCTTCAAAAACAATTACGCAAAAAAATGATTACAAAAATGTTAAAAATGAGTGTTAACAATGTGAACGTCACACATTCTCATACTACACAGCACATTACACGCACACCCACCTATGGAGAAAACCGATGGTTTTAGGGTTGTTTCTCAATTAATTTGAATACTTGGGGGATATATAGTAATTTTGCACCGTCATTTTTACAAACTATCGCTAATGGAACTTTTTGGACACACTAAGGATGTGATTCGTGCAAATTATTTCTACCTGATGGAACGCATGTGCCCATCAAAAATCAGCGACGCGCACGATATTCCCATCATTATCAACAATTACAACCGCCTGACGATGCTGAAGAAACTCATCGACTCGCTCACCTCGCGTGGCTACACAAATATCGTGATTCTCGACAATCAGAGCGCCTATCCCCCACTGCTGGAGTGGTACGCCAAGTGCCAGTTTGAGGTGATTCGCCTGCCCAAAAACTACGGATTTAAGGCACTGTGGAAATACGCTCCGGTGCGGAAGCGTTTTTGCTCCGACTATTACATCTACACCGACCCCGATGTGCAACTCTCCCCCGAATGTCCTGCCGACGTGGTGGAGCGCATGTTCCATATCCTGAAATGCAAGCGAAAGAAGGCGTTTAAAATCGCTCCGTCGATTCGCATCACCGGCTTGCCCGACTGCTACGAGCACAAACAGGACGCAATCGACTTTGAAAGTAAATATTTTAAGGAACAGACCGAGGAAGATGGACTCACACTCTACCGTGCGCCTATCGACACCACATTTTCGCTCTACCGCCCTCGCATCGGGTTGAGCCGCCGTGTGTCGCTGGAGTCGTACCGCATGGCTGAGCCTTACAGCCTGCTCCACCTGCCATGGTATCAAGATTCAGCGAACCTCGACGAGGAAGATCGCTACTACATCAATTCCGCCCGCCAAGCCACAATGTGGTCAACGAAAAAATAGTTTTTTTAGAAGTTAAGAAGTTAAGAAGTTAAAGAAGTTAAGACGAATGCTTTTTAGCTTGTAATCAATCTTTTAACCTCCAACCTCTAACTTCTAATTTCTAACTTCTAATTTCTCCAATAATCTTTTTCCAAAATTTAATCATTCTTTTCTTGTTCCAGCCGTGGCAGCCGAAAGGCAGTTGGTTGCCATTTTTCTTGTAACAGTATGCTGGGTGTTTGTCGAAACTGAATTTCATGGCTTCGAGATAGTCGGGGTATTTGAAGTCAAGCCCGTTGCGGTTGGGCTCGATAGCGAAAAACACATCTTCGTTAAACAAATGAAACTTTTCGTGCGACAGATATTGCTCGATAAGCGCGCGCAACTGCTTAGTGGCACGAATGTGCGACTCCACCTTTCGAAGCGAAAGTCCACCATTGCCCACCTTATTGCCGGTGATTTGCGAATTGGGTTTGCCGGTGATGTCGCAATAGCATTTCTTGATTTTTGAGCACAGACGCATGAGCGGATTGCGGTAGATGTCGCGCACTATCCACGGCGCGCCCACATAGTCGTAGCCTTTGGCGCACCACTGATGGAGTTCGTCGCGGAAAATGTAGGTGTCGAGCTGGGCAATCAGAATGTATTCAAAGCGTGAAAAACGCTCATAGAATGCCGTGGAGAGCATCAGCGTGTTGTAGGCGTGAATGTTGGTGAAAAAACAGTCGTCGAAACACTCCTGCTTCACCTGCGGAAACTTCTTCCCCACCTCAGCCAACTCCAGCGATGCAGGTTTCACAAAGAAAATAGGATAGTCTTTCAGAACCGTCACGATGTTTCGCAACGAAACTTCCTCATACTCACCAAGCGCGTCCCTGTAAATCGGAACCAACACAGCCACTTCTTCCGTCATAAGTCAAATAATATAATTCGAAAACTCCCAACAAAGTTACAAACATTCCCCTACATAACCAAAACCACCACCACTTAGCAGGGGCTTGGCTCACACAAATCCCACAGATCTCACTGATTTTGCTTTTGATGATGTTAAATCTCACGGAGGTTGATGGAATGGTCGTGGGGCATGTCCGAGTACACCGAGTGCTCCAATTTCCAAAGCTCACACAGATTCAACAAGATTCAACAAAAAAATCCGTGAAAAATTGTGCAAATTTGTGGCTGAAAAAAACACCTATTTAATCCATTAAAATCCATTAAAACCTATTTTTAAAAAAGTCAACAGGTCAACGAGTCAACGGGTCAACGAGTAATAGTAATAGGGTATGGAGGTTTTAAAAAAATGATATAATATACAAGTTGTCTCTGTAATAATTTAGTAATGATTGAAAAAATCCCGTAGGGATTAGATGTGTGTAGGCAGGTATGCAGCGAAGGTTATGCGAAATGAGCGAAGCGAAATG
>OJMO01001547.1_pt1 | contig 14081 bp, 11 predicted proteins | sample 1597241 | NCBI WGS metagenome assembly OJMO01 (sample SAMEA2452129, study PRJEB22498) | human gut metagenome | biome: human feces; feature: human gut; material: feces | place: Australia | collected 2012 | reverse complement strand
GCACCTGGCAAATGCTAGGTGCAATCTTTGACAAATGGTGGTCTCAGTCGGAATCGAACCAACGACACAAGGATTTTCAGTCCTTTGCTCTACCAACTGAGCTATGAGACCACATGGTTGCGGGAGAAGGATTTGAACCAACGACCTCCGGGTTATGAGCCCGACGAGCTACCAGACTGCTCTATCCCGCGATGTGAATTAATTAAGATGGCGCAGAAGCTGGGATTCGAACCCAGGCGCCGCTCGCACGACCTACCGGTTTTCAAGACCGGACCCTTCAGCCACTTGGGTACTTCTGCATATGTATAATTGGTGGACCCTGTAGGACTCGAACCTACGACCCGCCGGTTATGAGCCGGATGCTCTGACCAACTGAGCTAAGGGTCCAAGTTAAACTCGTTGGTGGCTGGAGTGAGACTCGAACTCACGACCTTCCGGGTATGAACCGGATGCTCTAGCCAACTAAGCTACCCAGCCGAATTAAATAAAATAATGGTCGGGATGACAGGATTTGAACCTGCGACCCCTTGATCCCAAATCAAGTGCACTACCAAGCTGTGCTACATCCCGATATTTTTAGAAAAAAAATAAATGGCGCGCCCAGCAGGAATCGAACCCACAACCTTTTGATCCGTAGTCAAACGCTCTATCCAGTTGAGCTATGGGCGCATTTATTTCAACTGAGCTTTTGTGTCTCGCTCAGTGCCCATTAAATATACCATCACTTTAAAATGATTGCAAGCACTTTTTTTAATTTTTTTTAATTTTTTTTGAATTTCGTGTTTTTACACCTATAGAAGTAGTATAATTACCTATATATATTAAGTAAGAAGAAGGAGATTTAAATCATGAATAACATTGAATCAGTAAAAGGACACTTAATCGTATCTTGTCAGGCACTTCCAGATGAACCTTTACATTCATCTTTTATTATGGGACGTATGGCTAGAGCGGCTAAATGGGGAGGCGCAAAAGGTGTTCGTGCTAATACTGTAGAGGATATTAATGAAATTCAAAAAGAAGTTGATTTACCAGTTATTGGAATTATTAAACGAGTATATGGGGACTGTCCAGTATTTATTACACCTACAATGAAAGAAATCGATGAATTGATAGAAGGGGCACATCCAGAAATCGTTGCCTTAGATGCTACTTGTCGTGTTCGTCCAGATGGAAGAACTTTAGATGAATTGTATGCTGATATTCGTGCTAAGTATCCAGAACAAAAATTAATGGCAGACTGCTCTACATTAGAAGAGTGTCTTCATGCAGCCCAATTAGGTTTTGATTTTGTAGGAACAACATTAGTTGGATATACAGAAGAAAGTAAGGGCGATAAAGTTGAAACGAATGATTTTGAGTTAATGCGTAAATATTTAGAACAATCAAACGTACCAATGATTGCTGAAGGAAATATTGATACACCAGAAAAAGCACGCCGTGTATTAGAACTTGGATGCTTTAGTGTTGTAGTAGGATCTATTATTACTCGTCCTCAATTAATCACAAAGCGATTTGTAGATTGCATTGAGGGATAAGTATGTTACAGAAGGAACAATTAGAAAAATTATTAGAGCGTTGTATGGCTTCCTCTTGTGATTTTGCCGAAATCTTTGAAGAAGAAGGTACAACGGAATCTTTATCCATGTTAAATGGAAAATTAGAAGATACAAACGTATTGATTCGTGCTGGCATTGGAATTCGTCTATATAAAGGTGTGCAATCTGTATATGGATACACAAATGAAACAAGTGAAGAATCATTAAATGCTTTAGTGGATGATTTGCGTGGTGGATTTGGCATAGAATCTAAATCTGTATCGATCTCTTTGGTTGAAGAAACTCATGAAAATCTTCATCCAATCAAGGAAAATCCTATCAAAGCTTCATTAGAAACGAAAGTTGCCTTAATGCTACGCGCAAGTGATGCAGCAAAGGCATATTCAGATAAAATTCAAAAAGTATCTGTAGGGTTGGCAAGTGTATGCCAAAATGTACAGATTTCAAATAGTGAAGGAAGACTCGTACATGATACAAGAATTCGTTGTCGTATGTCTGTATCCTCTTTTGCCCAGGATGGTCAAAACTTACAATCTGGTTATGAAGCACCAGGTGCAAGTAAAGGTCTTGAATTCTTTGAAGAAAGAACTCCAGAATCTATTGGACAAGAAGCAAGTCGCATTGCCTTAGTATTATTAGAAGCGAAAGATTGTCCATCGGGAAAAATGCCAGTTATTATTGATAATGGCTTTGGCGGTGTTATTTTCCATGAAGCTTGTGGACATGCCCTAGAAGCAAGTTCAGTCAGTAAAAACCAGAGTGTATTCTGTAATAAATTAGGTCAAAAAGTCGCAAGTGATAAAGTTACGGCTATTGATGATGGCACAATTCCAAATGCATGGGGCTCACAAAACGTAGATGATGAGGGAAATCCCCAACAAAAACGTGTATTAATTGAGAATGGTATTTTAAAGAGTTATATGATAGACCGCTTGAATGGTCGAAGGATGGGTCTTGAATCGACTTCAAGTTCACGTCGTCAGTCTTATAAATTTGAAACAACTTCGCGTATGACAAATACATATATTGCGGCTGGAAATGATGATTTTGATGAAATGTTTGAAGGAATCAAGCGAGGACTATACGCAAAGAAAATGGGTGGTGGAAGTGTAAATCCACAAACCGGAGAATTTAACTTTGCCGTATTAGAAGGTTATTTAATTGAAGATGGCAAGATTTCCTATCCAGTAAAAGGGGCTTCTTTAATTGGTAATGGTGCAGATATCCTATTTAATATTGATCGCGTGGGTAAAAACTTAGAGCGTGGACAAGGTATGTGTGGCTCTAGTTCGGGTTCGATTCCTACAGATGTAGGTCAACCGGCCATTCGTGTTTCACAAATTACAGTAGGAGGTACGGCCAATGAATAAACAAGTATGGATTGAAAAAGCACTTGGCCTAGGTATTCAGGAATTTGAAATCTATCAATCTACAACGGTTGAAAAAGAAATGACTTGGTTTCAAGGACAAATGGACACTTTAGTATCCAGCAAAGTGACAGGTACAAGTATTCGTGGAATTGTAGATGGAAAAATGGCCAATATGGCCTTGGAAGAAATAGATGATTCTATGTGTGAAACTGTTTTAAAGTCATTGATTGAACAAGCACATATTATTTCAAATGAAGAAACCGATTCATTAAGGAAGCCTGAATCCATTGATTATGTAAAAAAAGATGTGACTTGGAATATGGCTAGTACAGAATATGTGAAGGATATTCTTCAAAGCTTAGAAGCTAAGATTCTAGCCTATGATCCACGTGTCATTCAAGTTGGATATTTAGGCTATAGCCAAGGCAGTGGAAGTCGCAGTATTGTGAATAGCTTAGGTATGGATGTGCAAGATGCGGATGAAATGCAATACATTGTTGCCAGTGTTGTTGTTAAAGAAAATGAAGAAATCAAGGATGCTAGTTTAGTTGAAGTTGTATATGACTTTGAAAAGTATGATTTGGATTCATTTGTATGCCGTGTTTGCGATAAGGCTTTAAATAAATTAAAGGCTACACCAATTCCAAGCTGTACATGTCCAGTCATCTTTGAAAAGGATGCGATGACATCTTTATTTGCCGCCTTTACTGGTTTATTTAATGGGGAATTAATGTATAAGGGAATTTCACCTTTAAAAGATAAGTTTAACGAACAAATTTTCTCTGAACATATCACAATTGTTGATGATCCAAAGAATACGGATTGTCTAAGTATTGCCAATTTTGATGATGAGGGATGTCCAACTTCTTCAAAAACGTTGGTGGATCACGGAAAATATGTTATGATGCTTCATGACACAAGAAGTGCCAATCGAATGCATACAAAGAGTACAGGAAATGGTTTTAAATCGGGCTATGCATCTAGCGTAAGTGTACAACCAATGAATTGTTATATCGTACCTGGAAATGATAGTTTTGAGGATTTATGTACAAAAATTAAGGATGGCTTTGTCGTACAGAATTTAGCTGGACTTCATGCTGGACTTGATTTTGTTTCTACAAACTTCTCACTACAATGCTCAGGCTTCTGGGTAAAGGATGGTAAAAGAGATAAGAATGTTACCTTGGTTACCGTCGCAAATAATTTCTTAAATATGATGAAACACGTAATTAGTGTGGGTAACGATTTAGATTGGAGTTATCACCAGGTTGTAAGTCCAAGTATCGCATTTGTTGAGTGCACGATTTCAGGGGAATAATTATGGTAAAAGAATTTAAAAATGAAAAACTACAAGAAACATTAATTGTATTTAATAGAGAAAAAACAGATTCAGCATTTAGAAATTTGTTGGATGCGTTTATTTCGACTAATTTTCTAATTCCAGCACAATGGGATAAAGATCCTTCTCGCAATGAAAAGGGAGTCTTAGTCTTTGAACCAAATACACAATTCCAATTGTCTTTGATTCAAAATGATAAGGGAGATAGTTTCTTTCCCGTCTTCTCAAGTATGGATCAATTGAAAAAATGGGATCAAGATAGTGAAATCCATTCCTTGGTTATGACATATAATCAATATATGCCATTTGTGAAGATGGCATTAAACCAGATTCATGGCATTGTGATCGATCCATTTGGAGCGAATGTTTTATTAGACTGCAACTTATTGGTTGAACTTGATAAAAGTCGTGGTTCACAAGTGAGTGAAAATCCAATTCATAAAGGAGATAGTTTAAAGCTTCGTGATCCTATTTCAAGTGTAACAGAACTTCAAAGAGCTATCTGCGAATTTGGTGACTCTCATCCAGACATTCTTTCTATTTATTTGAAAGAAAGAATTGTCAAAGATCAGCCTAGCCACTGGTTCTTAGTCGTGGATATGATCAATGATGATAAACAAACAATTCAGGATTTAGGAAACTTCTGTACGCCTGTAAGTTATGGAAAAGGTTTTGAATTCATGTTTGGAAGTATGGAACTTGCCAAGAAAATTATGGCGGATACCATTCCAACATATGTAAAGGTTACAAAGTAATTAAGGTGCAATTCAGCACCTTTTTCTTATATAATAGAAGTATGAAATTACCTGAATATATATTAGAAATCATTCAAAAAATAAATGATATTGGATATGAAGCGTATGTGGTAGGTGGATGTGTACGTGACTATTTACTAGATCGACCAATCCATGATTATGATATTTGTACAAGCGCCAAACCTGAAGTGATACTAAATTTATTTGATCGAAGTGTGGGAACAGGACTCAAACATGGAACGGTAACGGTTTTATCGAATTCACCCGTTGAAATCACAACCTTTCGTTTAGAGAGTGAATACAAGGATCATCGTCATCCAGATAGTGTGAAATATGTTTCTACAATTGAAGAAGATTTATCAAGACGTGATTTTACTGTGAATGCGATGGCTTATCATCCAAGTCGTGGTTTGATTGATCCGTATAAAGGACAATTTGATCTTAAAGCGAAAGTCATTCGATGTGTGGGTAATCCAGATCGAAGATTTAATGAAGATGCTCTAAGAATGTTGCGTGCTTATCGTTTTTGTGCAAAACTTGGCTTTTCTATGGATGAAACAGTTAAAACATCCATCGATACAAATGTATCTTTGATTCAATATGTATCGATAGAAAGAATCGTGCATGAATTAAAAGAAATCATGGAAACAAATCCACAAGTATTGGCGAGTATGACACTTCTTTTAAAACCTGTATTTAATGAGTTGGATTTGGCATTGAGGTGTAGTCAAAACTCAATCTATCACTATACGGATGTCTTGCATCATACTTTAGATGCGATGTGCTATTTAAAACCATATGATGAAACCTTGGCCTTTGCGCTATTATTCCACGATTTAGGCAAAATACAAGTAAAGACAACCGATTCGAATGGAAAGGATCATTTTAAGCATCATGCGAAGGTAGGAAGTGAATTATCTAAAGAGCTTTGTCGACGTTTTAAACTTACAAATGAACAAAGAAAGTGGATTCCATTCTATGTCTTACATCATGATGATAAATTTACTTGTGATTTAGATTGTATTTATAAGTATCGCGTTACATATCATTTGGATGAAGAACACTTATTGAACTTACTTCAAATCCGCTATTGTGATGCGATGGCCCATTCTGAATTAGGGCAAAAATCAGCTAAAGATGTAGAACTTTTCTATGTGTATTACATCCAAAATAGAAATCGCTGTATGTGTATATCTCAACTTGCATTGAATGGAAAAGATATAATAGAAGCTACAAATTTAAGGGGAAAACAGATTCAAGAAGCTTTGAATATGTGTTTAAAATACGCTTTTTATCATCCGGAAAAGAATAGGAAAGAAGAATTATTGAATATTATAAAAAAATGAGTTATGATTTTTCGTAACTCATTTGTGCTAATGTCTTTTTAAAGTTTTTAATAAATAGCGTTACTGTTGTGCTTACCGCAATAAAATCTGCGATAGGTTCTGCAACAAATACCGCAAAGATATGATCGGATAAGATGTTTGGTAAGATAAAAATCAATGGAATTAAGACGATGATCTTTCTAAAGATAGCTAAAAATACTGAAATCTTGGCGTTTCCAAACGCAATGAAGGTTTGTTGGCAAGAAATCTGAAGTCCCATCAATAATACGCATGCCATATAGATACGAATGGCCCAGCTTGCCATTGCCATTAAGTCTGGATCGTTTGTGAAAATAGAAATAAATACTTGAGGGAATAATTCCACTAGAATCCAGATGATACTTGCGTATGTGAAACAACATAGTGTTTGAAGTAAAAAGCCTTTTTTTACGCGTTGGCCATTTTTGGCACCAAAGTTATAACTGATGATGGGTTGTCCACCTTGCGTCAAACCTTGAATTGGCATCATCGCAAACTGCATAACACTCGTTAGAATGGTCATACTTCCAATCGCAACGTCCCCTCCAAATTTAGATAATTGCATATTAAAACACAAAGAAATCAAGCTTTCTGTTGACTGCATCACAAAAGGTGCGATACCTAAAGCTAAACTAGGAAATAATAGGCTTGGTATGATTTTAAAGTTTTCTTTTTTTAACTTAAGAACAGTCTGTTTACCACTCAAAAAACGAATGACCCAGATTGCACTGATAGCTTGCGAAATGATGGTAGCTAGTGCAGCCCCTCTTACTCCCATATTGAATCCAAAGATAAAAATTGGGTCTAAAATAATGTTTAAGATAGCTCCAATTAAAACGGTCATCATACTTGTTTTAGAGAATCCTTGACAAGAAATAAAGGCATTCATTCCAAGTGTCATTTGAACAAAAATGGTTCCTAAGGCATAAATACCCATATATTGTTTGGCATAAACAATTGTTTTTGAACTTGCCTGGAATAATCGTAGTAATGGGGTTTGGAAAACCAATAAACATACAGTTAGTGTTAAAGAAATCACAATCAATGCGATAAAACAATTTCCCATGATTTTTTCAGCCGTTGGATTATCTTGTTTACCCATATATATACTAGCTCTTGGAGCACCTCCCATACCGACTAAACACGCAAAGGCGGATACAATCATTATAATTGGAAGACAAACGCCTACGCCTGTTAGGGCAATAGCTCCTACATTTTGAATGTGACCAATATACATGCGGTCAACTACATTATAGAGTAAGTTAACAATTTGACTTAAGATGGCAGGAACCGCCAACATAAAGAGTAACTTACCAACTTTTTCGTGTCCTAAATCCACTTCGGACGCTGTTGTAAATTTCATTTTATTTTGCTCCTTCTATTTTTTCATTCATTTTATTCATTGTATCAATCATGCATTGAATATCTTTTGTGGGAATATCCTTGAATAAAACTTGATTGATTTTATCAATCTCAATAGATATTTTTTCTAATACAGGAATCGCTTCTTTCGTTAATTCAATATAAGAAATCCTTTTATTTTCTGAAACTTTCTTCATTGTGATCAATCCCTTTTGTTGCAAACTCGTTACACTTCGAGAAACCAAAGCTTTTGAAACACCGAGTACAACACGAAGCTGTGTGCTTGTCGTAATGGATGTGTTGTTTTGTAGTAAAATCAGAATTGAAATTTCATTTGGGGAAAAAGTATATTCTGAAAATCGATCTTTGATTTGTTTGCCGTAATATTCACGCAATCGATTGGATAAACGTAAAAATTCTTCTATAGTCAACATATGCCCTCCCAATGTTTACTTGTGAACAGTTTAATTGTAAACAAACGGAAGTATTCTGTCAACGAGTAGTAAAAAATATAATGTACTATGAATTGACTACTCGAGTAAGATGATTATAATTTTAACTAATTGGGGGAGGGATATGCATGACGTTAAAAGAACTAAAAATAGGACAGAGTGCATTGATAAAGGCCGTTGGAGGAACGGGTGCATTAAGACAACACTTTCTAGATATGGGAGTCATACCTGGAGCTGAGGTTACAGTTGTAAAGTTTGCGCCTATGGGCGATCCAATGGAACTGCAAATTCATGGTTATGAATTGTCGCTTCGTTTAGATGAAGCTGAAAAAATATTGGTTGAATTAATTGATGAGAGAACTAGAAAGCATGAGAGTGCAGAAAATATAAATAATACAGTTCACCCTGGACTTGGTGAAGATGGTAAATATCATGTAAAGGCAGATGCACATCCTTTGCCAGAAGGAACATGTTTGACATATGCCTTGGTAGGAAATCAAAACTGTGGAAAAACCACTTTGTTTAACCAACTCACTGGATCGAATCAGCATGTAGGAAATTTTCCGGGTGTAACCGTCGATCGAAAGGATGGTCCAATCAAAGGGTATCCAAATACAATGGTGACAGATTTACCAGGTATTTATTCGATGTCACCTTATACGAGTGAAGAAATTGTATCGCGTAATTTTGTGTTAAATGATAAGCCTAAGGCTATCATTAATATTGTAGATGCTACAAATATTGAGCGAAACCTGTATTTGACTATGCAACTTTTAGAAATGAATATTCCGATGGTTGTTGCACTTAATATGATGGATGAAGTGGCCAACAATCAAGGTTCGATTGATATCAATGGTATGGAGGCTATGCTTGGTGTACCTGTTATACCTATTTCTGCAGCTAAAAACCAAGGTGTTGATGAATTGATTGAACATGCGATTCATATTGCGAAATATCAGGAAAGACCAGGCCGTTTAGATTTTTGTGGGGAAGATGATTTCGGTGGAGCCGTTCACCGTTGTATACATTCCATCTGTCATTTGATTGAAGATCATGCCAAAAAGACAGATATTCCTTTGCGTTTTGCGGCTAGTAAAATTATTGAAGACGATAATTTGATTCTTGATCGTTTGGACCTAGATGAAAATGAAAAAGAAATGATTGAACACATTGTGCTTCAAATGGAAAAAGAGCGTGGACTCGATCATAGTGCGGCCATTGCCGATATGCGTTTTTCTTTTATTGAAAAGGTTTGTGAACAAACGGTTGTTAAGCCTAAAGAAAGTAAAGAGCGTGTTCGAAGTGAAAAAATTGACCGTGTTTTAACGGGTAAATATACTGCAATTCCTATGTTTATTGGAATTATGTTACTTGTATTCTATCTAACATTTAATGTAGTTGGAGCATGGCTTCAAGGATTATTAGAACTCGGTATTGATTGGATCACACAAGTAGTGGATGCATGGATGACAAGTGCTCACGTAAGCTATGCTGTACATAGTTTAGTGATTGATGGCATCTTTGCGGGTGTAGGTTCTGTTTTATCTTTCTTACCAATCATTGTGACACTATTCTTCTTTTTATCTATGATGGAAGATAGTGGATATATTGCGCGTGTAGCCTTCTTTATGGATAAATTATTAAGAAAAATTGGATTATCAGGAAGAAGTATCGTTCCTTTGTTGATTGGATTTGGATGTACAGTACCAGCCGTTATGTCGACACGTACTTTGCCAAGTGAAAGAGATCGTAAGATGACGATTTTGTTGACGCCATTTATGTCTTGTACTGCAAAATTACCTATTTATGCCTTTTTTGTGAATGCATTCTTTCCAAAACAAGGTGGTTTAGTTATGACAGGACTTTATGTTTTGGGGATTGTCGTAGGTGTTTTAATCGCATTCTTATTTAAAAATACTTTATTTAAAGGAGAAGCTGTTCCATTTGTGATGGAACTTCCAAACTATCGTTTGCCTGGATTAAAGAATGTGAGTCAATTGTTGTGGGAAAAGGCAAAGGATTTCTTACAAAAAGCCTTTACGGTTATTTTTGTGGCAACTGTACTTGTGTGGTTCCTACAAAGCTTTAATTTACAATTCGATATGGTCAAAGATTCGAGTCAAAGTATTTTGGCAATGATTGCCGGATGGATTGCTCCTGTATTTGCGCCATTAGGACTTCAAGATTGGCGTATTGTAACGTCCTTAATCAGTGGATTTATGGCTAAGGAAAGTGTTGTTTCTACACTACAAGTATTATTTGTAGGTGGTGTACATAGTGCATTAACTACACTATCAGCTGCATCGTTACTTGTATTCTGCTTGATTTATTCACCATGTGTTGCGGCTATCGCATCTATTAAACGAGAACTCGGTGCAAGATGGGCAATTGGTGTAGTTGCATGGCAATGTGTACTTGCATGGATTTTAGCCTTTATTGTTCATGTGATTGGTTCTGTATTATAAGTAGCTTTAATGCTACTTTTTTTTTGAAAGAAGATGTTTTATAATTTTTTCATATCTAAGGGAGGATGTTTACTTATGTATAAGTTAATTGCGTGTGATTTAGATGAAACTTTGATTAAACCCGATCGAACAATTGATTCTAGAGATATTGAGGCCATTAAGAAGTTGAAAGATTTAGGTGTTAAATTTGTACTGGCTACAGGAAGAGGTTATAACACAGTTCAGGGTACATTAAAGGAATTGGACCTTTTCGATGAAGCAAACCAATATGTGATTTCATATAATGGGGGTGCTATTACTGAAAATAAGGACAATCGACTTTTACATTTTGAAGGTATTTCTTTTGAAAAAGCTGAAGAATTATATAAGCGTGGATTGAATTATGATGTAGTCATTCATGTATATACGCGTGATGCGGTATATGCATATAACTTAACGGAAGATGAAAAAAGATATGTGCAGAATCGTCAGGAAATGATTGAGGTATTTGATCAGAATCTTGATTTTTTAAAGGGGCAAGAAATTGTAAAAGTATTATATACAAATACAGATTTTGAGTATCTTCAAAGTATTGATCGTGATCTAAAGGATATTACGTATGATATGGATGTTTCTTATTCAAGTAATCGTTATATTGAATTTAATCATAAGGGTGTAAATAAGGGAGCTGGATTAAAAAAACTAGCCGATCTATTACATATTGATATTCAGGATACGATTGCGATTGGGGATAACTATAACGATTTATCTATGATCAAAGATGCTGGTTTAGGTGTTGGAGTACAAAATGCTGCACCTGGTATTAAACCAGATTGTGACTATATCACAACGGCTACTTGTGAAGAAGGTGCTGTTTGTGAAGTTATTGAAAAATTTGTATTAAAAGGAGAGTAAAATGAAGAAACTCATTCAATTATATGTTTCTTGGTTTAAGATGGGTCTATTTACTTTTGGTGGTGGATATGCCATGTTGCCAATGATTCAAAAGGAAGTGATTGAAAAGTATCATTGGGCTACAGAAGATGAAGTCATGGACTATTATGCGATTGGTCAATGTACACCTGGCGTTATTGCGGTCAATACATCGACTTTCATTGGATACTATCAAGCCGGTATTCCAGGTGCGATTGCAGCTACTCTAGGTGTAGTTACTCCATCTATTATCATTATTAGCATAATTGCAGGTTTGATCACAAACTTTTCAAGTTTAGCTATCGTGCAACATGCTCTAAATGGAATTCGTGTAGCTGTATGTATGTTGATGATTAATGCGGTATTGAAACTAGGTAAGGGTAATATTAAAAATAAGATTGGTTTCTTGATTTTTGCGGTGGCTCTTATTTTTGCGATGTTTACTAAAGTTTCTACGGTGTTACTTGTGATTGGTGCTGGTATTGCGGGTGTTGTTTTCTCTAGAATAGGATGGTTAAAGAAAAATGACTAAATTGTTACTCATGTTTTTAGAATTTTTCAAGACTGGACTATTTGCGGTAGGAGGCGGTCTTGCGACCATTCCTTTCTTAAGAGAGATTGGGGTTCGTTATGGCTGGTATACTATGAGTGATCTATCTACAATGATTGCGGTTAGTGAATCTACACCAGGTCCTATGGGCGTCAATATGGCTAGTTACGTAGGCTTTAGTCAATATGGTGTATTAGGTTCGATTGTGGTAACACTTGGTTTGGTCTTACCAAGTCTGATTATTATTTGTATCATTGCCAATTTCTTAGAGAAATTTAAAGAGGCAAAGCTTGTTCAACAAATCTTTGCCGGATTAAAACCTGCTGTTGTTGCCTTTATTGCCGTGGCTACCATTGATATTTTGGTGACGACTTTATTTGGTGATTATACTTTCTCAACATTTCACTGGAAACAATTTATTTGCCTATTCATATTGTTGGCGTTGAGTAAGTATAAACCTAAATTACATCCAATCTGGTTTATTGTAGCTAGTGCGGTTGTAGGAATTGTATTTGCATTCTAAAAAAGACGGGTTTCCGTCTTTTTAATTGCATAATTTCCAACCATAATTCCATTCTAATTGAGTTACAGAACAGTTTTTGATGTGAACAATATCTTTTTTTGGTAAATTACTGATGGTGCTTAATAAGGCTGTAATTACACCAGAATGTGTAACAATTAAAATATTTCCATCTGAATTGGATTGATGTATTTCATCAAGTCCTTTTAAAATGCGTTTTGTGAAGTCTAGCATATTGTCTCCGTCAAATCCGTCAACCTTTTTTTCTTGCATGATTGGATAAATGGATTTTAATTTTTCTTCACCGTCTCCTTCGATAGATCCAAAGTTAAACTCCTTTAGGTTGTTATTGATGAAAAGTGGGATATCACGATCCTGAATAATTATTGTGGCTGTTTCAATGGCACGATGCATTGGAGATACGTAGCAAGCATTAAATGGGATGTTTTCCAATTCATAGTGTAGTTTTTTAGCTTGCTGAATGCCTTCTGATGTCAGTGGTGAATCGCAGCAACCTTGAATTAAGTGTTTTTCATTAAATAATGTTTTTCCATGACGTACAATATATAGTTTTAGCATGTTTGTATTCCTCACTTTCGTTTTACACTTGTATTATAAGGAGTGGGGGGTGTATGCTACAATCATCAATAAATGGATATGTGTTGAGATAATGGGATATGAATAAAAAAGCAAATGAACAGTACAAAAGTAACGAAAGAGTAATCTTAGATGTATTTACGCGACTTCTTGAAGAGAAGGATCTAAGGAAAATAACGGTTAAAGAAATTTGTGAAGATGCACATATAAACCGTTCTACTTTTTATAATCATTTTGAAGATGTGTATGGTGTATTAGAAAAAATGTGGGAATTTCACAGGATGAATATGGGGTATCTATTTAGAAATTCGCATTCAAAAAGTAGAAGAAAAAACTTGAAACAGATTTTAGAGTACATAAAAGATAATGAATTATTTTATCGTGTGAGTTTTTATTCACCTATCTTTTCTGAAATATCATCTGGTTTTGAAATTGTTTTTATGAGTCATGAAATATCGGGGACATGTTTAAAAGAGAAATATGAGATGGAGTTTATGAAGCAAGGCTTTTTAATGACAATTTCATATTGGCTGGATATGGATTGTAATTTAAGCATTGATGATTTATTAGATGTGATTGATACATTTTATAGTGCAATCTAAGAACACTCGGGACTTTAGTCATGAGATGAATTAGATGTGCAGATGTTAGATAAATAATTTAAAAATAAATGATAAATATAGTGCTTTGAATATATACATATGTTATAATATTGATGAGGTAAAAACATATGGAAGTTGTCAAAGGTAGAGGCTATGTCTATTCAATACAGTATCATATTGTATGGTGTGTAAAGTATCGTCGTAATATCTTGAATGGACAGGTCGCAACAAGAT
>OJMO01001541.1_pt1 | contig 14117 bp, 11 predicted proteins | sample 1597241 | NCBI WGS metagenome assembly OJMO01 (sample SAMEA2452129, study PRJEB22498) | human gut metagenome | biome: human feces; feature: human gut; material: feces | place: Australia | collected 2012 | reverse complement strand
AGAGGTTGACATTTGAATACCTCGATTCCAGGTATTCATATCGTTCATCATTGTTCTGAATGAATTCGATATTCTGCCAGCCTCATTAGAGAATCGGTCTCTTAATACCATTGCAACACCGACCTCGACTAAGCTTCTTCTGTCTATCATTTTCTAGTTTTCTTTTTTAAGTTTTCATAATACTCATCGGCTATATCCTTAAATCTTTTCCTTTCTCTATACGGAAGACGCAAAAAGCTGAGATAGTCAATGGCTACCTCAGCTCTACATATATAAGTGAATGTACCTGGATGGTCTACGCTTCCGTCAGGTAGAAAAAAGTCGGTGAAAGCATTATAGGATACTTATCAATTCTTCCAGGTATACTCGGATGTTCTACATCGGTATTACCATCGAAGACTGGGTCATATTCAAATATTGTTTTACGAATCTCTGCAATGTCTCTTACTGAGAATAAATGGAAGCTTTCTACCTTTTCCCATTTACCATCAATCTGAAGATGTAAGTTCCTTGCAATCAATGCAGCATTGCGAGTTTGTTTTTCTACGGGCAAAGTAACCAACATCCTTTCTCCTGCACCTGTAAGCAAATCGAATTTAACTACCTTACCTGAAGATAGAGTTACTTCATAATCAGTAAGCTTACCTGGTTGAGGATAATAGGGGATAGCATTGGGTTTATCTGCCAATTCCTTTTCTGTAGGAAGTTCTCCATAGTTATCGAATAACATTTCACTTAAGGATTGACCATAAGTTTGTACTCCACCTTCTTGGCCCCAATCATATTCGAATTCTACTTCATCACCAAGTGAAAAGATTCGTGATTGGAATAAGATACAGTACCGGTCATTCAAAGGTATACGGTCTGCATCTTCTACCGTTAATCTACGAGTACCAGTAAAGTCTGTATCGACTACGATTGCCTGAATGAACTTAGTAAGGTTCATAAGGTTTCTTACATCCATAGGATTAGATAAGATATCCTCATCTGCACCATTCTGTTCCCGGATTGAGTATCTATAACCTGATGGGGTTATGAACTCGTGTGTTCTACAATTTAATTCCATGTTTAAATAAGTTATTTGGTTATACTTTAGTTCATAGTGTTCGCTATAACAACAAGAAAGGGGTGAGCCCTTTCTAGGAATCCCACCCCTCCCACCTAAAAATCTTAGTGAAAATAGACTAAGCGTTTTTAATACTTATCTACGGTACCTACTGAGAATTCGATACTTTCGATAGTGTTCTCTGAAGCCATTCTGTCCAGGTCTAATCCTGTAATCTTACATGGCCATACCTCTTCGAAGAGGTGGGTGTTAAGTACGGAAACTCCATCTTCGGCAAGTTCATTTACAATTACATTTTCCCAGTATTGGCTTGGTACCAAACCTCCACCAGCAATCATATCCTGGCATGAATAAAGCCAATCATGAAGCCACGTATCTGAACCCGCAGTAGTTAAAAGTTTACCTACTACTAAGTTACCTACAGTAACTCTACCGGCAGTTTTAACGTCCCGGTTAATGTCTCCATGAGCAACCTGGTCAATCTCTACATCTGGCAAAGTACAAGTTTGGAACAGATAAGTATTGATTGGGTGCTTAGGGAATGTGATACTCCAAAGGAATTTCTTTCTTGGATTCTTTACTTTTGCTCCCATTGTTTTCTAATTTTATTCGTTAATATCTTGAACGGATACGGACTTGGATGCCTGGTCAATATAGATGCCCATAGTGATTTCTTGCATCGGAACGATATCCTTGAATTTCAAGATTGCTTTGTATTTACCCTGACGAACATCGGCTTCATTGTTTACCGATAAGTCATTGTACGAGTTAGCGTCTTGGTCACCCATCCAAGTGTATTCAGACATAGCATCTTCATCTACTAAGTTATCCAGCATTGGTTTAACTTCTAGATAAATCTTATTCCAAGTGTTCCAGATATTTGGTTCTTCCAAATACTTTTCTAGAATAGGTCTAAGATTCTTTTTGAGATACAGATTCAATCTTACAATTGCAAGGAATCTTTCGGAATCTTGTTTTACCTGAGAAGAGAAACAATGCCATAGCAAAGTTTGTTTACCTTGATTAGGAACATCTTTGATACAGATTATGTTTACATAATTCTGTGCCAATTCGTTGAGTTCTTTAGTTCTTGAAGGAGAACCATAGTTCGGGCATACCGGACCATTACCGTCGTAGATAATACCACGATTCATACCGGCAAAGGATTTCCAAGGTCCGAATTGAGAAGCAGAAGCATCTCCCAATCCTGCAATGGTACCAAGAACATCGGAGTCTACCAAGTTACCATCGGCATTGTAGTATTTAATACCACCACCGAAGTAAGCAACATATTTACTGTTACCTACAGTACCAAGGCAAGTTTGAATCCAAGTGATTATTGATTTCAAATCTCTTGGTTGGTCACCCTGAGTATAATGAGTAGTATATTTTGGTACTTCAATGTAGTAGGTATATTCTTGCAGTTCCTTAACCATATCTACAGCAGCCTTGTGTACTTTAAGTACATTGGCAGAAGCTTCAAGGTGTTGGTCAATATGTGAACAGAAGATTTGGTATACATCTACGTAATCCTTAACGAATTCCAGAGAAGCAATCCATTCGTCTGCAGTAGGAGTACTACCAGCACTACCAATGGTACCATTCAATTTTACTCCATCAGCGGTGATAGCTGCACCATTGAGTTTGATATCAATTGGGTTTCTTGTTCCATCTACATCATCGGTTAACCATTTGATGAAGTTGTTCCAAGATTTGATGTTCTCTGTCTTTTCAGTTAATACCGGAATGATATATTCTGAGTTCTTTGCAAATGCACTTAGAGCAAGGTAGTCTACAGAAGTATCATTGTTATCATCTGCAGTTTTGTAAGTTACTACAGGACCTTGTTCAAGTACCTGACCGTTAGCACTGATTACTTGGTAGTAAACGGTGTTAGCCTGTTTGTAAATATTCACAGAGAAAGTTTCAGCACTACCAATTGGGTCTCCATAACCTTTAGTTACCAAACCAAAGCCAACAGCAACTGAACCAGAAGCGAACTTAAAAAGAGTAGAAGCAGTTGGTTCCTCTGGAGTTGCAGATGCTACTACCGGAGAACCGTCTTCAGCAGCTTTAGGAGCAGATACAGCTTTAGCTCTTGCTGCAGCAGATACTACACCTTTAGTTGCACCTTTACCAAGTACACGAATAACACGAAGCTTAGAACCACCATTGAAAGCCTTTTCGATGTTTGATACAGAACCATCTGGTACTATCTCAGAACCAAAGACTCTTTGGAATTGAGAAAAAGATTGGATGAGTTCTGACGGGTCATCGTAAGGACCTTTAGTAGTTCTAGCCAATACACATGAAACTCCTAACATAGGAGTAGTTTGAAGAACATTGTTGTTCTTAAACTCGAAATTTACAGATGGTGAATTAGGCATATTTATACTAATTAAGTTAATTACTCATTTATTTAATACCCTCTAGTATTGAGCTATTTTACGTTAAGGTTAAGTAAATCAGATTCTTGCTTTTCGGTTAGTCCAATCAATACTGAGATATCTTGAATCGGTACAAGTTCACCCTCTTCAGCAAGCTTCTCAGGTAATATACCATCCTTACAAGTGTACTGATATACTTTTTCAAGTAGACCATGACTCTCATCTGGGTGGTCATAGTAATTACCTATTTCGATAAATAGGTTTCCTGTTGGTGCTACCCGACCATCTTCCCATTCTTCTAAGTTATTATAATAAGGTCTTACATATCCTCGAGAAGGTAATGCTTCATACATAATACTATGAAGTAACCTCATATCGGCTTGAGTATTAGATACCAGGTGAATGTCTAGAGTTATATCTTTCGTTTCATAGGGAAATTCAGATGCTTGGTAATTCCCACCCTCTAGCTTATCACCAATGATATATTTGTTAATACCTATATCACCATTATAGAACCCTTGCAGTTCAATGGTAATTCTAGGGCATGTCTTTGCACCCTTAACCTGATTATTACCTATACCAAATATGGGAATGAATTTAGGCATAGCATCCTTATCTGCTTGAAACCTTTTTTCATTCTCTTGTGATAATGGTAAGTAGTCTTCAGGGTTAAGAGTTAAACCTTTCTTAAGTGCTGTTTGTAATAGGCAAATATAAAAGGTTCTTTCTACGATTTCTTCTGTATTTACCATATTATACTAATTGAGGTATTAATATTACATTAAACTGGTATGTACCACCATCAGTAAATATACATTCCCAACCTCCTGAAGTACTACCAAACATAGCTCCTGCATCTTTTCTTCCTCGGGCAGTTGCTGAGAAAGTAGCCTGTGCTGAATTAGCTATATTACCGTAGTCGGTAATCCAATAGTATAGTTTAGTACCTGAGTTAATATCTGCAGCTTGTTGAGTTTGAGATATAGTAGGTATTTTAAAAGCCATTACCTCTTGTGATACTTGTTTTCCTTCTATGAGTTTACTTCTATACCCAGTAATACTAAATCCTGCTGAAGTTTCGTAAGCATTTAAGATTTGGTCTTTTGGTATACCTAAATTAACTGCAGCAGGTTCTACCCAGTATCTATATGATACTTCTCCAGCAGCTTGAGTTACAGTTACAGTTTTAGTTAGACCACCAACTTGCTTGATAGTTATAGTTCCGCTAAGAAGTTGTTCTGTGTGATTCTTAGAAGTAATGGATACCTCTAGAGTCTTTTCTTCATTGTCCATAAATCTTAGTCCAGCAGTAAAGGGTGGTTCCTCTAAGAATTCTGCCGTAACCTCTACATTTTCCCAATCTCCTTGGGGTGTACCATTAATCATTTCCCTACGTTGAGAAGTGATTGCCAAAGTATCAGAGCCACCCTTACCCAATAGGTTGATGGCTTCCTTATCTACCTCTAATTTGTATTCGTAGTTAAGGCTGCCTTTCTTTTGAATAAGATTTACAGTCTTAGGTACTCCATTAACTGTAATGGTAAGGATGGCTTTTTTATCTGCTTCTGTATCATTCACTTTTAACGGATGTACCATTACGAGTGCAGGACCAGTACCAGATGTTTTATCTGCTTCAAAATCTGCCATTACTTTGTATATTTTCTAAGTTCTTTTCTTAATTGATTTCGTATCTCTTTCTCTAAAACTACGTTTCCACCTGCTGCCTCGAAAGCAGGTTTCCATAAAGGACGAGGTGGAAGATTACCATCTCTACTACCATATTCCAGCATGATAGCTATTTGATTAAGTGTTTTTCGAGAAGTTCTACCAGAGTATGTTATCTTCCTTAATCCTGGAGGAAGACCAACAAAGGTTCTGTCTTTCTGAGTTACCATAGTAACTGACCTTGCATATTGACCAGTAAGATTTAATAGGGTATGTGCTCCATACTTCTTAAGTGTAGCAGTAGCATGAGGAGGCCAAGAAACTTTGGAACCAGGTGGAGGTAGACCATTATTTAAACTACGCCTTACTATACGAAGAAGTTGATTGCCAAACTTTCTAGTACCTAACTCGTATCCGAGCTTCATGATACTTGGAGTCTTGGCAATCAACCTCTCAGCCTGACGTTGTTTAACGGGGTCTACATAAATCTGAATATCACATAGATTATTCGAGAGGTTTATGTTAACCTTTCTGCTTGCCATCTTTATTCTTATTTAATCCCAACTCACTGGCAATCTTCATAAGAATATCTTGTTGCATGGATAACTTCTCTGCTACCTCAGTTTTAAAAGCTTCAAATTCTTCTTGCTTATAAGCTGGAGCTGGTTGTTGTTGAGGAGTTAACATACCTTCAATGGTATGATATATGTTATCGCATTCAGTAACTATTGCCTCATATTTATCTCGGTTATTGAGAATATTTACGGCATTAGTTCTTTGGATATTTACTTCGTTTACGATATTGCGTAAGTCGGTAGTGTAATAAACATTATTATAAATACCTTCTGCAGCATCTGTAGGAAGGTATATTGTCAAAGAGGATACAGAATCTTGAATAACGATTTCTGTATTTGCGGCAAAGCTTCCATCTGGGCCAGTGGCTCTAGGTTTGCTTTCACCTACTTTTAATACTTGGGCCTTATCAAAGATTGGATACCCAGAACGTCTGTCTCTCTCTAAGGTGTATATGGTATCACCTTTCTGCAATTTAGAAAAAATCAAATCTTCCATGTTCATCTTTTATTAATTAAGTTTAAACCAAATGATACTGCACCTGGATTCCTTTGCATAAAGTCTACCAGGTTTAAGAATTGATAGTATCCAAATTGGTCAATGAGTGACTGTGCTTTATTTGCTACTTCCTTTGCTATCTCTGCATTGGGAGCAGGCAATGTAAGTTGAATAGTAAAATCTTTTAGTTGATTTCCATTGGTTGGTTCTTTCTTAATCTCTTCACTTTCCATATCGTTTTATCTTTAGGTGGGTATAAACGAAAAAAGGAGTACACCTATGTAAGATGCACTCCTTCCTAATCTGGCTTACGTAATGACGACGGTTATTATTAAGCCGGGGTTGTGGATGTAGTCTTAAGAGCTGCAACTACCGACTGGATGATGTTCTGGTCTCTCTGAGCATCTACTACTCTGTTGAGACGAGCGATTTCCTGGGTTACTCCTCTGGCAGCATCAGAAATATCTTTATAGATACCTGCCTTTGCTTCCTGAACAGTAGACTCTACTTTCTGAATGTCAGCTTTAGTGTCATTGATTTTGTCCTATACAGACACGGCAGCAGCACCAAAGCCACCACCTACCAATGCACCACCGACTGCACCCCAACCGGAGCCCCAGCCTGAATTGCGTCCATTACAACAGCAACCATCATTACAACCGCGGTCAGCGACGATTACGCCCTCACCACCAGATTTAACTTCTACTCCCATAGTTTTTGAGTTTTAAGTTGTTAAACATAAAGTTAATTTTTAAAGTTATTCGTATATGGCCGTATACATTAATAATGCCATAGTATCGTATCTTTAAACTTTCTATAGACTCCTATGGATTTCCCCAGGCTATGTTAAGATATAGAGTTGGAAGATTTGAATCCTTAGGTGTTAAGGTAATATCGGCAATAGAATCTCCACTGTAACCATTATAAGTTTGTTTTAAAGTTACTTGGATTTGTATTCCTCCACCGTATTCGCCAGACTCACTAAGGATACTTGGAGTTAATTGAAAATAACTTTCCATACCAACACCCATTACTATACCTAACTTATAATCTTGTTGAGAATAACCTACTGAAAGACTTGTATACTGGTTATTACCATAACTAATTTTTTTTACTTTTCTAATATTAGAAAGTTTAATTTTTAGAGGTTTACTATAAGTAGGTAAACCTACTGCATACATATCAATGTAGTCATTCTCTGCCGGTAAAGATATTCTAGCTCCTAAATATCCTCCGGGAGTATTCATACCACCACTACCAGTAGTATCTCCTCCATCTCTACTACTCCAACCAAATCCAATATTTACTATATCAGAAGCTCCATAAGAGTAGTAATTACCTAATTCACAATTTAGTTCAGTTACCACTGGGTCTTGGCTAACATAGGCATATAAAGATTGATTACCGTTACCGGGCTGTTCAAACCTAACTTGCTGGTTTCTTGCAGAATCCCCTTCGTTATTGGTTAATGCTTTAAAAGCCCAATTATAGGAGTTATCTGAGTTCTGTCCGTTATCAATAACTTGCAACCAATCTTCAGAAGGTGGTATGAACGTAGGCTTAATATATTTCTTAGCAAACTCTACGTTATTCCTTCGTAGACTTACATAAGATATAATATCCCTACTACCTGCACTACTACCATATATATCCCCTGCTAGAGTAATATTAGTAATGGTACTTCCTTCTTGTTTCCAACCAAATTCAAAAACTCTAGTATATGGTATTGGGTTTACTAGTAGGGTAATAGTGGGTACTGTCCCTACCTCTTTACCATTAATTACAACTTTAGGGTTATATAAAGTTATGGTATGAGTACGAGGGTATTCGGCTAAGTTCTGTACAGAATTAGTAATACCTATAAAAGCATTTTCAGAATCCGATTGTAGAGTAGCAGATACCTGACCACTGGGTGAAGCTATTGCCGAGTTGTTTTCAGCTATGGCTCTAGAATCCCAAGAAGTAGGAGTACCCTCTACTCCATTGATAGAAGTATATTCTAGTATGTGTAAATCCATCCTTACAGAATTTTCCATACCCGTAGTACCTTCTAATTCAACTTCTGTTACGTTTTCTTCTACTGTACCATTACTATAGTTTGCAGTCCAAGATATTTCATACCGTGTAGAGATTGTTGCAGCATCTTGGGTAAATGCCCAACCATTTTCTACTTCAGCAGTACCATTATAAAACATTACACTACCAGACCGAGTTTGATTAGTAGTATTTTCTTTTACAGAAACCTTAAAATCATATTCATAATTGGTAGGATTACCATCAATTAAATCTACAGAAGCCCAATCGGTAACGGTAGAATCCAAATCAAAATCAGGTTGAACAGCAACTTTACTCGTTACTTTACCATTGATTAAGGTTTCCCTATAAGATTGAAGTGTAACAGTTATACTCTGAGCTAAAGCCGAAAACATTCCATCTGGAATTGGTTCTACATAATTGATATAATCCCTAGTAGTAATACTTGCAGCTAACTGATTAAGGTTAAGGGTAATCTGTTTACTAGAACCTCCCTGTTGTAATACTACAGTACCTCTTCGTATACTAGCTTCAGTATTTTCATATACTGGTATAGTAACATCATAATCTGCCCCTGAACCAGTAGTACTTGATACCTTAGTGGATAAAGTACCAGTCCAATTAGGTTTACTTATTACTGAAGTTTTTACCAAATTATAGGAAGACTCTTCTACCCCATTCACAACTTTATGTCTTCTAGATTTAATTACTGCCTTAGGAGTTGCTCCTACAGCAGCCACAGAAGGAAAGTCCGTAATTACTCCAAAGTAATAATTATAACTAACACTAGCACCTGCTTGAGTAGTTGCCATATCTAATTCCTTGCTACCATAGGTTAAAGTAAGACTTGCTCTACGAGAAGATTCAGAAGTATTTTCAGACAGAGTAATTCCTATATTATAACCATCTCCAGAAGCTTTGGTAATTTCTACATTGGTAATGTATGAAGATTTGGATTTTAGAGTTGGTGTAACATTATGCCAAGTAGAATCCTTACCATTAATTACATCATAATATCCCGACTTAACCAAACCAAAAATACTTCCTCCTACAGCAGGTGAATCACCAAAATTATCTACTACCTCAAGTACGTCCCTTGTAGATACAGTACCTGCAGCCTGATTACAAGTGATACGAATCACTTTATTAGAACCATTCTGTTCGTATGATACTTGGCCACTTCTTGTAGAAGTAGTTTGGTTCTCTTGCATACTAATACTTGTTCCTAGTACAGTTCCAATATGTTCAGTACTTGTTGCATGTATATAACTTACATTTTCTCTAGAACCCTCTACCAAAGAACCATTAATATACTTTTCACGATAACTAGTAATAGTAATAGACTTAGCAGTACCCAAAGCATCAAAACTTAAAGTAGTTGGAGAAGCAGTAAATGTGTACTGCCATTCTACTAAGTATGCACTTTGAGTTACCGTAACTTCTTTATAGACGGTATCCATAGTTGCCCTTACTACTACACTTCTTTGATTTGCAGTTGTGTTTTCTGCAACGGTCAAAGTAGTACCAGATAAACTAAACCCTGTACTAGCTGTAGGTATACTTAACGTTGGAGTACCTGTAGCATCCGATGCTGCATTAGTTGCACCTGAAGACCAATGGTTAGTTCTTGGTGCCCTTGCACTTGCAGAGATTTGTGATGTACCACCTTGTTCGGTAAAGGTACTTGGGTTTGCAGAGATAGAAACTACCCATCCACCTTGAGTTGTATTGGTTATCTTGTTCTCTGCCTGGTATACATCTATTGAGGCACTACCAGATTTACCGTTAAGAGTGACTGTTAATGTACGGCTTCCCAACTTAGTTCTTGCCTTTACAGTCGTGCCCAGATTAGAACCTGAGATATTTTCGGACCATACTACTGAAGCTCCAGAACTTATAGTACCACCATCATTGGTTTTACCATTCCATCCCCAAAGTTGAGAATAGGTATAAGTAGGTGTAGCTGCAGTTCCTCCTGATGCAGGGATATCTGTAATGTTTCCCAGATATACTGTTGGTGTACCATAGGTTTTTACTCCTGCTGCTTGAGTAAAGGTTACTGTTACTTTTTTACCAGATTCATTCTGAGTACTGGTAAATACTTGAGAACGAGAGTTTTCTGATTTATTCTCTAAAGCAGTATAGTGATTCTCGTCATCCATAAATATCCAAGATGGCAAAGTAGGAGATGAAAAATCTACATCTACGGGAGTACCCACAGGTTTACCATTTATATACCTTTGCTTAGATGAATTATACCCTGCTATTGCAGGAGTTGCAGAACCTCCTAAAGCCGAATAATTTAAATTAGGATTCTGAACTGAAAAGGTATATTCCCAAGTTTCAACTCCAGCAGCCTGAAATAAATTTACTGATATCTGTTTACCAGACTCAGATTGGGTATATACTACGGTAGCACTACGAGATTCGGTTGTGGTATTTTCAGAAGCTACTAGTGGGCCTTGACCAATAATCCAAGAGGGCCAATTAGGTTCAGGGTAATTTACATTTTGAACTTCAGAAGTTGCAGAACCATCTAAATACTTAGTTTTTGTAGAAGTTACATAAATACCTACTTGAGTAGATGTACCTCCTTCTTTTGGAAAACTAAGAGTTGTATTCTGAGCTGTAAAAGTATACTTATAAGTTACCTTATGTATATCATTGAGCTGTACGGTTTCATTATTACCATAGGAACTAGCATTGGATATTTCCAAGCCAACGTAATTTTCTCCCGTTCCTGTAGGAGAGAGTGCCAACAATTCAGCCTTGGTAGGGCATTCGTTTGAATCCTTACCAAGGCCTACTTTAGTTTTGACAGCACTCCATGTTGCTATCTCACCCATATTAATCTAAGTTTGTGAACAAAAGTTTTTCTCTTAATTCATCAATCTCGGCTTTCAGAAGTTTGATACCTTCGATTGCCAATACTGACATCTTAGAATAATCTACCTCTTTAACCAGGATATAGGTTTCTCCATCCTTTTCTACCTTTTCGAAGGCTTCTGGATTAGGAACTGTTTCAGGTTTAACCGTATTCTCAGAAACTAATTCTGGGAAATATTTTTCGATTGTCTGAGCAATTGTACCTATATCATGATTACCTCGAATCATAAATGAATCCGTAGGTATAGAGCAGATTTCATCAAGAGTATGTTCCAATGGTTTAATGAAAGTCTTAAGTCTTTCGTCAGATTCTTTCCATAAACCAGAAGGAGCAGATACCTTCTTAAAGATAATCTCAGCAGTAGTACCTAATCCCAATTGGTCTCTTGTTACTCCATGAGGATTACTCTTATTTTGAATGTGAGTAGTAAGATTGGTTTGAGCGTTGGTACCTGCAGCCTTGGCATCTGCAATAGCCGTAGCTTGAGCAGTAGATACTGGTTTATCTGCATCTGATGTATTGTTAACATTACCCAATCCCACTTGAGCTTTAGTTACTCCATGAGGGTTAGATTTATTACCAATATGGGAATCTACTTTGGCATTCACAGTAGTATCTGCTTGAGCTCTTGTTGCAGCTTCATCTGAAATTAATCCTTCTATTCGGGTAATCTCACCTTTTCGGTCATTGACTTCCTTAGTGATATTATTCTGAAGAGTAGTATCAGCACCTCTTAATTCTTCAGCAACTAATTCAACTGCAGCTTCAAGGTCGGTTCTTACCTGAGTATCTGCAGCTTTTCTATCTGATACCTCTTTATTGATAACAGTAGTGAGTTCTGTTTTAGCAGCAGCTATTGCAGAATTTCTATCTACTACCTCTTGAGCAATATCATCAGCCAATTCTCCTTGCAAAGCATTAATAGCCTCAGTTCTTGCTGTAACCTCATCTGAGATTTGTTTTGGTAAAGTAGTATCAAGCTTAACCTTATCTGCAGCAGCCATAACACCAGCTTTAGCAGATGATGCAGTAGGAATTTGTAATCCTTGGATACCAGTACCATCTGCCCTTTCATAATTTATGGCAGCTTTAGAGGCATCTGTAACAATTGAGATTAATCGTATAGGATTAAAAGCCATAAGAGCATTAAGATTGTCTGTAGTAGTCTTACCTTTAGCTCCATCATAAGCAGTACCAGATATCTCACCAATGATTAAACCTCCAGAAGTAATAGGTACCCAAGTAGTACCTGACCAACGGAATTGATATCCCGGGTGTCCCCCAGTTATATCATTGTAAGACTTACCAGCTTCTCCAGTAACTGGATTAGCATGAGCAGCATCAGAATATAACTTGATATTAGATATCTGATTGGTAGGTGATACCTCGTATGTAGCATATACATCAATTACGTCATCTACATAAGAAGGTAATTGAGCTGCAGGTACCTTACCATCGGAACCCAAAGAAGCTAAGCCATTTGCCTGACCCTTAGTTGCCTTGAAGGTATCAAGGTCATCTTGAACTCCCTGAATATCCTCGGTTAATTCGGTTTTCAAGGCAGTATCTGCAGTAGTACGGTCTTGGATTTCTTTATCAATCTTTGCACCCAGTGCAGTATCAGCTGAACCTCTATCGGTTATCTCTTTATCTACTTTTGAGCTCAATGTGTCCAGCTGAGTTTTCAGAGAATCATTGCCCTCAACTCTTTCTTTATTGATTTCAGATTGATACTTCCCAAGCTCTTTATCCCAAGCTTGGTCAGTATTTACAATCTTAGGGTCTGTGGTAGCATTTACCAAAGTACCATATATAGGAATTTCTGCCATAGTTATAAGTTTTTATCCGATTACAAAATTGAAATTACCAGCTTTTAAAGCTCCTTCAGTACGGTAGCATTTGTATGAACCTTTACCTTCTACAGTTACTGTAGCTGCAGCAGCCATAGGAACTCCAAATCCAGAAGAAGTTACCTTAGTTATACTGAAGTTAGAAGGTACGCATAACCATACATATTCTCCTTCAGCAATTCCCGTCATGTTATAAGTTCCGTTAGGAGAACTCTTTATTGCCTGTTTGGTAAGACCCAAAACATCTTTACCGGTTAATGCTGCCTTAGCAGAATGTCCAAAGTACATAGGATAGTAAGCATTTACGTTAGCAGTTGCTGTTTTAGTTACACCCTTGCTTGTAATACTTAAAGTATAAGTAGTACGGTCATCCTCAGTATTAAGGGTATCCTTAATATTTAAGCTAGCAATTGGTGTACTGTTTATAACAGTAGTTCCTCTTTTAACTGATAAAGTTTCTGGAACAAGCGGTTTACTGTTGAATAGGTTATTACCACGAATAGTAATATCTGCATCAACTCCTTTCTCAATAATTGTAGGACTTACCGAAAAGCCAGAGATTTGGGTAAACTGAGTATATAATACTTCCCAAACCTCATCATGTCTACCGTCGGCAATTTGCTTATCCAATTCCTTCATGCCATCTACAATGTTTGAGGATTCTGAAAGGTAATTAGTATCTTCCAGAGAAGGCAATGCCAAGGCCTCTGTAAGACCCACTGCAGTTTTTACCTTAGTAATCTTATCATCGGCATCTGCCTTATCTACTTCGATACGTTTCTGTACTTTACCGAATGCGGCTGAAGCAGTATCTGTTGCCTTTACATCCAAGTCTGTAGGAGTAGTACCGGTTGCCTTTACATAGCCATCGAGTTTGATATCAGTACCATTAAGTACTGGATTAGAATCCAAACGATGAGTATTGATAGTATGAGCATTGGTAGCATCAATATTATCCTGCAAAGTAGTATCGGCTTCAGTACGGGCAGTCTCTTCAGCATCGATATTATCCTGCAAAGTAGTATCTGCAGCTTCCCTTGCATCTTTTTCATTATCGATACGAGTACCTAATTCATTGTCTGCATTGGTACGGTCTGCAACTTCTTTATCAATACGTACTCCTAAAGCAGTATCAGCTTCGGCTCTAGCCGTTGCTT
>OJMO01001528.1_pt1 | contig 14155 bp, 20 predicted proteins | sample 1597241 | NCBI WGS metagenome assembly OJMO01 (sample SAMEA2452129, study PRJEB22498) | human gut metagenome | biome: human feces; feature: human gut; material: feces | place: Australia | collected 2012 | reverse complement strand
TCCCAAGTTGCTTAGTACCTAATCAAAAAATGTCCAATTTTTTGGGTTCAGTACATTATGATAGGACTTTTTTTATTATAATGTTGTATATGGTAATACAGCAATATGTCTTGCTCTTTTTACTTCTAAAGTAATGTCTCTTTGATGTTTAGCACATGCTCCTGTTGCTCTTCTTGGTAATATTTTACCTTTATCGTTTATGAATTTTCTTAATTGTTCAGCATTTTTATAATCTAATACTAAATCTTTATTAGCACATAAAGGACATACTTTTTTTCTCATTTTTCTGAATCTTGGGTTGTAATCATCATCGTTGTTTCTTCTATTATTGTTATGTTTTTTGTCTGCCATTTTATTTTCCCCCTTTCTTTACTTAAAATGGTAAATCGTCTCCTGAAGTAGTTTCAAAGTCTGAATTTCCACCTGGCATTTCTCCAAATGTGTTTTCAAAACCACTTGCATCTCCATCTCTTTTACTATCTGCAAAATATGTTTCTTCTGCAACAACTTCTGTTACATAGTGTTTTTGTCCTTGGTCATCATCCCAAGTTCTTGTTTGAATTCTTCCAATTACTCCAACTTGTTGACCTTTTCTAAAATATTTACTACAGAATTCTGCAGTTTTTCCCCATGCAACTATATTTATAAAATCTGCTTGTCTTTCTTCACCTTGACGTACAAATCTTCTGTTTACTGCTAAAGAAAATGTTGCAACCATAGTATTGTTAGTTTGTGTATATCTAACTTCTGGATCTCTTGTTAATCTTCCCATTAAAATTACTTTGTTCATTTACAATTACCTAACCTTTCTAGAAGGCTCCCTACTTCTTATTTTTCGTCTTTTCTTACAACTATAAATTTAATTACTTCATCTGTAATTCTATAGTTTCTTTCTAATTCTGCTATAGATTCTGGTGCAGCTTCAAAAGTAAATACTACATAATAAGCTTCTTTGTTTTTCTTAACTTCATATGCTAATTTCTTTTTACCTAATTCATCTACTTTTTCAACTTTACCATTTTTATTAATCAAATCTGTAAAATTTTTAATAAGGTTTTTCATTCCTTCTTCTTCAACAGATGGATTAATAATGATAACACTTTCGTATTTATTCATTATTTTCACCTCCTTTTGGATATATAACCCATTTATTCAAATGAGTAAGGAGAAAAGCTCTCACTTTTCAACTTTGCATATTCTACCATAGTTTACCGTAAAAATCAAGCAAAAGCTTGCAATTTGTATAAACATTTTATGTTTGTTAATAATATAATTATAAGAGGTGTTATTTATGAAAATTGGATTAGCTCTTTCTGGTGGTGGAATTAGAGGTATCGCACATGCAGGTGCTTTAAAAGCCTTGGAAGAAGAAAATATTAATATAGATATTATTGGCGGTTGCAGTAGTGGTAGTATTATTGCTAGTTTATATGCTATTGGTTACTCTCCTTATTACATATACGAATTATTTAAAAGATATGCTAAGGAAATTATTAATGTTAATAGTGCTCCTATAATTTCTGGAGTTGGTAATTATTTTATTAATAAAACAACTTCTCTAAAAGGTTTGCATAGTGGTGAAAATATAGAAAAGGCATTTAACCGATTTGCTTATAAAAAAGGAATTCAGAAAATTTCTGATGTAAAAATGCCCTTAATAATTCCAGCTGTGGATATTTTAAATTCCACAGAATATATATTCACAAATAAAATACCAAAAGGTGCAAAAGATAAATCTAGATATATTACCGACATTACAATTGGAAAAAGTGTAACTGCAAGTAGTTCTTTTCCTGCTGCCTTTTCTCCTTGTAAATTTAAAGAGCATTTATTTATGGATGGTGGAATTTTAGATAATATTCCAGTAGAGGAAGTAAAAAAGCAAGGCGCAGACAAAGTAATTGCTATTAGTTTTCATAGTGATGAAATAGATGAAAATAGCAATATTATGGACTATGTAATGAAAACCATTGATATTATGGGAAAGCAAATTTCAGAAAATTCTCTTTCAAAAAGTGATTATATTTTAGATATTTATACTGATAAATGTGGTTTATTAGATGTAAGTAAGTTAGATTCTTGCTATAAATATGGTTATGATGCTGTTAAAAGTAAAATCGATGAAATTAAAGAAAATTTGTTCTGTTAGCTTGATTTATAAAATCAAAATTAGTATAATGTTTTCGAGATAAGCAAAACAGAGTGTGGAGTGTCGCTCCTTAACGAAAGGAGGCGATGCATATGTTATTAACACAAGTTTATTTACTATTAATATACATACTATTTATTGAACTTGCAATGGTAACTGTTGTCGCTATTGCCTTATTTGTAGCTTTAGTTGTTATAATGAGAAAATTAGACAACAAAAAAAACACATCTCTGTCTGGTCGTTAGAGATGTATTTTTAGTTTTAAAATCATATTCTGCGACACGCCACACTCTTGTGGTCGCTTATCTTTCTATAATTATTATACTCATCATAAAAACAAAAGTCAATATTTTTTATTATTAATTCACAACTTGCTATGCTTTATTTAATAATTTTTTCTTGTAAATTACATAATTCTGTGCTAAAATAAGTTTTAGTTTATTTTAGGAGATAGAATATTTATGTTGGATATAATTTTAGATACACTTATAGATAGTATAAAATTACTTCCTTTTTTGTTTGTTACTTATTTAATTTTAGAATATTTAGAACACAAAACTGGTGGTAAGGCTCAAAATGTTATAAAAAAATCTGGCAAATTTGGACCAGCTATTGGTAGTTTGTTAGGAATAGTTCCTCAATGTGGTTTTTCCGCCGCTGCTGCTAATTTTTATGCTGGAAGAGTTATAAGTTTAGGTACATTAATTGCTATTTTTTTATCAACTTCTGATGAAATGCTTCCAATTTTAATTTCTGAAGCTGCACCTATAAGTCTTATTGGAAAAGTAATTTTAATTAAATTATTAATTGGTATGGTTTGTGGATTTATTATAGATTTATTTTCAAAATTTAATAATAAAGAAAAAAATATTGAAAAAGAAATTGAACATCTTTGTGAACATGACCATTGCGATTGTGAACACGGTGTTGTAAAATCTGCTATAAAACATTCTTTAAATATATTTGTATTTATAATAATTGTATCTTTTATACTAAATTTATTAATACATTTTATAGGAGAAGATACTATTAGTAGTATTTTTAATAGCAATAAAATTTTAGGACCAATTCTTGCAAGTTTTGTAGGACTAATTCCAAACTGTGCTTCATCTGTAATTTTAACACAACTTAACTTATCTGGAGTAATTCCTCTTTCAACAATGATTTCTGGATTACTTGTAAATGCAGGTTTAGGATTGCTTGTATTATTTAGAGTTAATAATAATATTAAAGAAAATATATTAATTACAACTTTACTTTATGTAATTGGTGTTTTAAGTGGATTTATATTAGGTATATTTTTATAAAACATAATTATAATAAATTTATGAAATGACGAATGCAATTGGAGTGTTATTAGAAATTGTTTAATTGTAGCAAAGGAGGAAGCGATGGCTTGCGCAGCAAGAGCAGCGAGAGGCTCGATTGCTACAATTTTATAATTTCTTTTAATACGTAATGCCGCCGAGGAATTGAATAAATTTCATTATAATTATGTATTTTTTATTTTATTCATACAATTCTTTTTTTCTTGAAAATAATTTTCTTATTTTATTAAAAATTCTCTGTGCAAAATTTTCTTCTTTATATACAATCATTGATAAAAATTCTTTTCCAATTTCTATTTCATTATTATCATCTTGTATTTCTTCATCTTCTTGCTCTACTTCCTGCTCTCCTTGTTGTTTTAACTCTTCTTGATATTTATCTTCATTTTCATCAAACAATTCTCTTAATTTTATTTTTTCTTCTTCATTACACCAATAGTTTAAATGTAAAAATGCTATTATACTAATTGTTTCTTTTTTTACGTCTTGCTTATCTAATGCTACTGTTGTAGCATATATAGGATTATATTCTGTAGATTTTTCTTCTTTTATTATATTATAAATATCATTTGGTAGTTTATTTATGTATTCTTTTCCTAACATATTTAATATTGCATATACTTCTGAATATATATCTTTAACTGTGTTTTCCATGTTTTCTTTTTACCTCTTTCTCTTCTGTTTCTTCTATATTTTCTATTTCTTCTTTTGCTTCTTTTTCTTTATTTTCGTGTTCTTTAATCATTGTGCTATATGTTTCATATGCATTTTGCAAATTAGTTTTATTTACATCAAAACTTTTATATGTTTCTATTAGCTCTTCATGTGTTACTTTTAATAAATCTTCAACTTTTTTATTTGGTTCTTTAGTTTCTTCCATTTATTCCTCCGTTTATATTCCAAGTATTTTTTTAGCATTTTCTACATCTTCTTCAGTTGGTATTCTAACATTTTCTAATTCATATTTTAAACCTAATTCTTCCCATTTATGTTTACCCATATCGTGGTATGGCAATATTTCAACTTTTTCTACTGTTTTTAAAGATTTTATAAATTCTTTTAATTTTTCTAAATCTTCTTTTTTATCTGTATAGCCTGGTACTAGCACTTGTCTTATCCACATTTTTTTATTATTTTCACTTAAATATTTAGCAAATGCTAATTCCTTTTTGTTAGAAAATCCTATTAAATCTTTACAAATTTCTTCATTTATACATTTTATATCTAATAAGAATAAATCCGCTAAATCTATTACTTCTTTTATATCTTCAGTTAATTCTAAATTTCCAGATGTGTCTATTGTAACATTAATGTTTTCTTGTTTCAACCTTGTACATACATCTATTAAAAATTTTGGTTGTAATAGAGGTTCTCCTCCACTAAAAGTGACTCCTCCATTAGATGCAATAAAATAATTTTTATATTTTAGAATTTTGTGTATAACTTCATCTGTAGAATATTGTTTTCCACAATTTGTAGGCCATGTATCTCTATTTTGACAATATTTACACTTCATATGGCAACCTTGCATAAATATTACAAATCTGATTCCTGGCCCATCTAAAGCACCTAAGCTCTCAAAGGAATGTATATATCCCATATTTTTTCCTTGCATAATTTTTTCCACCTATATTTATTAAATTTGCTCCATTTCGCAATTTTTAAGCAAAATGGAGCTATTTTAAATTACATTCTTTCATGAATTGTTCTGTGTATTACATCTAATTGTTGTTCTCTTGTTAATTTTATAAAGTTTACAGCATATCCAGAAACTCTTATTGTTAGTTGTGGGTATTTTTCTGGATGTTCCATTGCATCTTCTAGTAAAGCTCTATCAAATACGTTTACATTTATATGGTGACCTGTTTGCATGAAATATCCATCTAATAAACCAACTAGATTATTAACTTTTGTTTCTTGTTCTTTTCCTAAAGTTCCTGGTGTTATTGAAAATGTATAAGAAATTCCATCTTCTGAATATTCATAAGGAAGTTTTGCAATTGTATTCATAACTGCAACTGCTCCATTTGTATCTCTTCCATGTAATGGATTTGCACCTGGTCCAAATGGTTCTCCAGCTCTTCTTCCATCTGGTGTATTTCCTGTTGCTTTTCCATAAACAACATTTGATGTTATTGTTAATATAGATAATGTATGTTTTGAATTTCTGTATGTTTGGTATCTTTCTAACTTTTTCATAAATGTTTTTACAATACCTACAGCAATTTCGTCTACTCTATCATCATCATTTCCATATTTAGGAAAGTCACCTTCTATTTTATAATCTACTGCTAAACCTGTTTCATCTCTTATAACTTTAACTTTTGCATATTTTATAGCAGATAATGAATCTACAACAACTGAAAGACCTGCAATTCCACATGCCATTGTTCTTTTTATATCTTTATCGTGTAAAGCCATTTCCAAGGCTTCATATGAATATTTATCGTGCATATAATGAATAGCGTTTAATGCTTTAATATATATTTTTGCAACATAATCCATCATTGCGCTAAATTTTTCAGCTACTTCGTTATAATCTAAATATTCTGAAGTAATTGGCTCAAATTTTGGTGTTATTTGTTTTCCAGAATTTTCATCTCTACCACCATTTATTGTATATAAAAGTGCTTTTGCTAGGTTTGCTCTTGCACCAAAGAATTGCATTTGTTTTCCTATTTCCATTGCAGAAACACAACAAGCTATTCCATAGTCATCCCCTAATGTTAATCTCATTAAATCGTCATTTTCATATTGTATTGAAGATGTTCTTATTGAAATATCTGCGCAGAATTTTTTAAATTCTTCTGGTAAATTTTTAGACCATAAAACTGTTAGATTTGGCTCTGGTGCTGGTCCTAAATTATCTAATGTATGCAAAACTCTAAATGAATTTTTTGTAACCATTGTTCTTCCATCTACACACATTCCACCAATACTTTCTGTTACCCAAACTGGATCTCCACTGAATAATTCATTATATTCTGGTGCTCTTAAAAATCTTACAAGTCTTAATTTCATAACAAAATGGTCCATTATTTCTTGTGCTTCTTCTTCTGTTAAATTCCCATCTTTCAAATCTCTTTCAAAGTAAATATCTAAAAATGTTGATGTTCTGCCTAAACTCATAGCAGCACCATTTTGGTCTTTTATTGCTCCTAAATATCCAAAATATAACCATTGAACTGCTTCTTTTGCATTTGTTGCTGGAACAGATATATCAAATCCATATTTTTCAGCCATTTTCTTTAAGTCATTTAAAGCTTTTATTTGTTCTGAAATTTCTTCTCTTTCTCTTATTACTTCTTCTGTAAAATCATCTACATTTAATATATTTAATTCTTCTTGTTTTTCTTCAATTAAAACATCTACACCATATAAAGCAACTCTTCTGTAGTCTCCTATAATTCTTCCTCTACCATATCCATCTGGAAGTCCAGTTATTAAATGTGAACTCCTTGCTGCTCTAATATCTGGTGTGTATACACTAAATACACCATCATTATGAGTTTTTCTTAAATTATGATAAATGTATTCTGTTTGTTCATCTACTTTAAGTCCATAAGCCTCACACGATTTTTCTACAATTCGTATTCCACCATTTGGCATAATAGCTCTTTTTAATGGCTTATCTGTTTGAAGGCCTACTATATCTTCTAATTCTTTATTAATATATCCTGCATCATATGCATTTATTGCTGATGGTGTTTTTGTATCTGCATCTAATACTCCACCCGCTTCTCTTTCTTTTTTATATAATTCTAAAACTTCATTCCAAAGTTTCTTAGTTTTCTCTGTTGCTCCCTTTAAAAAACTACTATCTCCCTCATATGGAGTATAGTTATATCTTATAAATCCTCTAACATCAATTTCTTTTGTCCATTCTCCAGATTTATTAAAGCCATCCCATGCTTTGAAATCCATAATTTTTATTCCTCCTTTGTAAATAATCCTTCCACTTTTTATATTACCATAAGCACTTTTTTTTAGCAACAAAATTCATCAATAATTTACAAGAAAAATATACCTAATTTATGCATCTTTTCTAATTCATTGGTAAATATAAATAATGTAGTTTCTGTTAATTTATACTCTCAAATGCTATATTTTAGAAAATTAGGAAAATCATTGATTTTCTAGACTTTAAGAGGTGATAATATGGCCATTGATTACAATATAATGGGAGAAAGAATTAAAAAAGCTAGATTAGAAAAACAGCTTACTCAAGAAAATATAGCAGAAAAATTAGATGTTTCTGTTGCATTTTTAAGTAGAATAGAACGTGGTAGTTCTCATATTAATTTAAAAAGATTACAACAATTATGTTCTATTTTAGATGTATCTGAGGGATATTTACTTTCTGGAACTTCTGAGGATTCTAAAAATTACTTAAACAAAGATTTTCAAGAATTGTTAGAAAAATGCAATCCAGAACAATTAAAATTAATTTACAACCTTGCAAAAACTGTTGTAGAAAGTGAAAAATAAAGGCTTTTGGCCTTTATTTTTTTACAATAATTTTATCATTTCTGGCATATCTTTTGTTTGTACTTTCGGTATATTTATTATTTCAAATTTTGAAATTTTTTCTCCAAATTGTATTTCTACTATATCCCCTACTTTAACCTCATAACTTGGTTTTACAGTTTTACCGTTAACTGCAACTCTTCCTTTGTCTGCTATTTCGTTTGCAACAGTTCTTCTTTTTATTACTCTTGATACTTTTAAAAATTTATCTAATCTCATCTTTTCTCCTTTTATCTATAACATCTATTTCTAAAATTACATCCATTATTATTGCAATTACAGTTATTACTTATACTATCACTTAAATCACTTATAGCATCTAAAACATTATTTATGTCATTTTGTGTTGCAAGTCTATTGTTGTTACATCCACAATTACAACTACTATTTACAAAAGAATTTCCTGCTAATGCATTTGCTGATGAATTATTTGCTTGGCAATTACAACTACTTACAACGGCTTGATTTTCATTTAATGTTACAAGTCCATTATTAGCATTTGCACTGGCAGATGCACCATTGTTTCCGCAATTACAGTTGCTTATTGCAATTGGAGATGTTGTAGAAAGTACTTCTGTTTCTGTATTATTTCTGCCTCCATAAAAACAACTGCAATTAAATCTTCTACAAATCTTACAAATAATACATGATATAACTGCTGCTAAATAAGCAATTATTGCATATATAATTCCTGCAACTATATAATTTAAATTTCCTATAGCAAATGCTATAACTAAAAACGCTGCAAATACTATTAATGATATAAGTAACGGATTTTTAAGTAATTTTTGAAGTGCAACAGCAACTACAATAACTAAAAATGGAATTGCTAAAAATATTAATAAATTATTCATAAATATATCCCCCTTTCAGAGTTTTTACTATATTTTATGAATAATCTATTTTTATTGTGAATTATTAATCTTTATAATTCACATTCATTAAATATAAACCATGAGCTGGTAATGTTTTACCTGCCTTTTGTCTATCTTTACTTTCTATTATAGTTTTAATTTCTTCTGGTTTTATTTTTCCAAGACCCACTTCAACTAATGTTCCAGATATTATTCTAACCATATTATATAAAAAGCCATTTCCTGTTAATTCTATATAAATTCTATTATTTTCTGCTTTTTTAACTTCTGCTTTGTAAATTGTTCTTACACTACTTTTACTGCTTGTACCACTAGATTTAAAAGCTTTAAAATCGTATTCTCCTTCAAAATATTTCGCTGCCTTTTTCATTGCTTCTATATTTAATTTATTTGGTATGTGATATTCTAAATATCTATACATAGGTGTTGGAAATTCTGAATTGTCTATTACATATCTATATGTTTTCCTCTTACAATTATATCTACTATGAAATCTTTCTTCTACTTCCTCCGCATTTGTAATTACAATGGATTTTTTTATTTTTGAATTAATAGCAATTGGAAATTTATCTATTGGAATTTTGCTATTTGTTTTAAAATTTGCAACTTGTCCAAAACTATGTACTCCTGCATCCGTTCTACCAGAAGCATTAAGTTCAATTTCTTCTCCTGTCATTTCTGAAAGAACCTTTTCTATTGTTCCTTGAATATTTAGCTTATTCGGTTGTTTTTGCCAACCATTAAAATCTTTTCCATCATACATTATTGTTAATTTAATATTTCTCATTTCACACCTCAATTAATACACACATTTTCATAAATCTTAATACTATATACTGGTGTTGTATATGAATTTTTCTAATTGTGAATTAATAGCACTTGCTAGTTCTCTTTCTATTGCTATAAGTCAAGGTAAAACACCTCAAGAAGTTGGCACTCTTGCAGCTTTTTTTACAGCATTAGGAGATAACCTTGCAATTATTGCTTTAGAAAATGATGATGATTCTTCTTGTTTGTAAATTATAATTCTCTTCTTCCTTCTAAGGCTTGCATAAGTGTTATTTCATCTGTATATTCTAAGTCTCCTCCAACAGGTATTCCTCTTGCAATTCTTGTTACTTTTATTCCTAAAGGTTTTATTAGTTTAGATAAATACATAGCTGTTGCTTCTCCCTCTACTCTAGGGTTTGTTGCAAGAATTATTTCTTTTACTTTTCCATCTGTAAGTCTTGCCAATAATTCTTTTACCTTTATATCATCTGGTCCTACTCCATTCATTGGAGATATAGAACCATGTAATACATGGTAAACTCCATTAAATTCGTGTGTTCTTTCCATTGCTATAATATCTCTTACATCTTCTACAACACATATAATACTTTCATCTCTTTTTGGATTTGAGCAAATTATACATGGATCTGTATCTGAAATGTTAAAACATTTTGAACAATACTTTAAATTTTTCTTAGCATTTGTTATTGCATTTACAAAGTTATTTATTTCTTCTTCTGAACTATTAAGCATATGAAATGCAAGTCTAGCAGCGGTTTTATGTCCTATGCTAGGTAATTTTTCAAATGCTTCTATTAATTTTTCTATTGATGGTGAATAAATTGACATTTATTTTTTCTCCTAAATTACATTAATCCTGGTATATTAAATTGTCCCATTGCTTGGTTTGTAGCACTATCAACTTTTCTTAAAGCTTCGTTAACACATGTTAAAATTAAATCTTCTAGCATTTCTACATCCTCTGGGTCAACAACTTCTTTTTTTATTTTTATTTCTTTAATTACTTTAGCTCCAGAAACTTTTACAGAAACTGCACCTCCACCAGCTGTTGCATCAAAATCTTTTGCTGTTATTTCTGCTTGAGATTTTTCTAAGTCTGCTTGCATTTTCTTAGCCTCTTTCATTAAATTATTAATATTCATTCCTCCAAAATTTCCTCCTGGAAATCCTCCTCTTCTTGCCATTTTATAATTCCTCCTTTTTTTTATTATTTTATATTGAAAATTATTTATATTCTAGCTTACAACTTCTATTCATCAATTACATCTAAATTAACATCATTTTTTTGAGCAAAATTTTCTATTCCATTATCAATATGTAATTTAGATAAATCTGTATTTTTATCAATTAATTTTACTCTCATTTCTTTTCCCTTTAAAATAGAAACTTGTTTTTCTATTTCTTGCATATTTTCTGGCTTTTCTAATACAGTTTTTGCAAATTGTGTTAATCCATTTTTAAATTCAATTGCTACTGTTAAATCATTTACTTCTCCTAAAGATGTATTCATTAAATTAGTATATAGCATTATTTTTCCCTGTGTTTTAAAGTTTTCTATAATATCATTCCATCCTTTTATTGGCTTTAATCTTATTGCAGGTTTTTCTTCAGTTTTATTTTCTGCCTTTTGAGCTATAACAGCTGAATTGTTATTTTGTGTAAAATTTCCTTCTTTTAACATTTTTTCTAAATTATTTATTTTATTTTTTAATTCTTCAATTCCATCTACACTAACATCTGTACATAATTTTATAATTCCTGCCTGAAAAATAATAATTTTTTGTGATGATTTCTTCATGTCGTTTTCTAATTCAGATAAACTATAAATTAAATTAACTAGTTTTTCTTTAGATACATTTTTTGAAATTTCTTCTATTTGTGCAATTTCTTCTTCACTATAAATTCCTTTATTTCCGCTTGTTTTAAATAATAAAATATCTTTAACATATTTAATTATTTCCCATAACGTATTTTGTAAGTCTTTTCCATCTTTTAAAATTTCTTCTATAGTATTTAATGTTTCGTCTATATTTTTTTCTATAATACCTTTTATTACTTTATTTATTAAATATGTTTGTGGAATACCTACAAGTTCTTTTATTTTATTATTATTTATTTTTGTATCTCCATCTTGAATACATCTTTCTAATATACTTAAAGCATCTCTCATTGCGCCTTCAGATAAAACTGCAATTGTATTTAATGCATCTTTTTCAGCTTCTATTCCACTTTCCTTACACACTATTTCAAGCCTTTTTATTATATCTTCATTAGATATTTTTTTAAAATCAAACCTTTGACATCTTGAAAGAATTGTTGCTGGTAATTTTTGTGGTTCAGTTGTTGCCAAAATAAATTTTACGTGTTCTGGTGGTTCTTCCAATGTTTTTAATAATGCATTAAAAGCACCTATTGAAAGCATATGAACCTCATCTATTATATATACTCTGTATTTTGCAACTGTTGGTAAAAAATTAACTTCTTCTCTAATTGACCTTATATCTTCAACACTATTGTTTGAAGCTGCATCCATTTCAACTATATCTGTTAATGAGCCAGAAAGTGCACCTTTACAAATTTCACATTCATTACAAGGCTCTCCTTCTTTAGGATTTAAGCAATTTATTGCCCTTGCCATAATTTTAGCAGCAGATGTTTTACCAGTTCCTCTACCACCATTAAATAAATATGCATGTCCTATACGGTTTGCTTTAATTTGATTTTTTAAAGTTCTTGTAATGTGTTCTTGTCCAACCATTTCGCCAAAAGTTTTAGGTCTAAATTTTCTATAAAGTGCTGTGTAATTCAAAAAATCACATCCTTATATATTAGTTTAGCCTCTCTATGGAAAGTATAATCACATAAATACACTACTTATTGCTGCTTCCTTCCGGATCTGACAAGGTTCGTAGCTTTTTATCGAAAATACCTTCCATACAAAGGCTAAACAACATTTTTATTACGTTCTTTATTATATACGTTTTTATATTATTATGCAAGTATTTTTCATTCAAATTATAAAATATAGTTTTTAAGTAGTGATTTTTGACCCCGTTCCCAAAATCACCTAAAATCTTTTTAAAACTAAATCTTCTGTGTTTATTTCTGTAGTGCTTGTTGCTTCTTCTAGTATATTTTCTGTTGGTAAATCTAAGCTTGCTGTGGTTTTATACTTTATTCCAGATTCTGTTTCTATTATTATATCAAAAGATACTTTTGCTTTTATTTCTTCTAAATTAACACCCGTTTTTGTAAGTAATGTTCCATCATGAGAAATTTGCTCACCTTCATTAGAAGTATATGTACTAATGTTAGCATTACAAAATCTAATTATTACAGTACCACCTTGATTTGAAATTTTTAGATTATTTATACTTCCCTCTTTGCTACCAGTATATATTAATTCATTTTCTATTTTGTATTTATCATCATTTTTAAAAAGTCCAGTTTCAGCTGGTTTATATAAATTAATTGTTCCTTTTGCAGGGGCATTTTCAATTTGAACATTGTTAATTGTTACATTTTTTATTGCATCTTGCTTTTTTCCATTTTTTTCAATTGTTATATAAACATCATTATTTTGATTTACATTTAAATCCCATTTTGCAGTTGGTGCATCTTTAGAAACACCCTCTACTGTACTTACAACTAATATTTTTGAAATATCAAATACTGCATTTTTTTCTCCCTCTACTTGATATTTAAAAATAACAAAAAATGCTAATGCACATACTAAAATTACAAATATTGATATTGTTAAAATATGTAAAATTCTATTTTTTTTACTTTGTATAGGTTTATCGCTCATTTATTTTCCCTTTCTTTTTAATCTAAGTTCTTTAAAAAATCTTTGTAAAATTTCTTTGCATTCTTGCTTTAATATTCCTTTTTCAACTTCAACTTTATGATTAAATTTATATTCAAATAAATTTAAAACAGAACCACAAGCTCCTGTTTTCTCATCATCTGTACCTATATAAACTTTTCGTATTCTTGAATTTATAATAGCTCCCGCACACATTACACAAGGTTCTAATGTTACATATAAATCACAATTTTCAAGTCTCCAACTACTTAATTTTTTACTAGCTTTTTCAATTGCAATTATTTCAGCATGTTTAATTGTATTTAGTTTTGTTTCTTTCAAGTTATACCCTCTCGCAATAATTTTTCCATCTTTTACAATAACAGCTCCAACAGGCACTTCTTCTTTTTCATATGCTTTCTTTGCTTCTTTTATCGCCTGCTTCATAAATTTTTCATTATCATTCATACTTAAATCACCATAAATACACTGGTACACCCAAGCCGACTCGAACGGCTATCGGTCGCTTAGGAGGCGACTGCTCTATCCTGTTGAGCTATGAGTGCAAATTCTTTGGTATTATACACTATTTTAAGTAGATTTTCAACTATTGATTTTTTTATTTGTAATTAATTTTTGATAATGTCATAGTAAAATTATTATTTGATTATGTCATAAT
>OJMO01001501.1_pt1 | contig 14326 bp, 7 predicted proteins | sample 1597241 | NCBI WGS metagenome assembly OJMO01 (sample SAMEA2452129, study PRJEB22498) | human gut metagenome | biome: human feces; feature: human gut; material: feces | place: Australia | collected 2012 | reverse complement strand
GTTCCCACACAGTCATTTCCTGTATCACCACCACCGATGACGAGAACATTCTTGCCTTTACAGTTCACGAACTGCTTGTCAGCAAAGCCCGAATTTACAAGGCTCATTGTCGTAGTCTTGAGGAAATCAACAGCGAAGTAGATTCCCTTTGCATCCCTTCCAGGTGCTTTTATATCTCTTGGATTGGCTGCACCACAGGCAAGCACAACTGCGTCGTATTCCTTGAGCAGATCCTCAGCCTTCACATACTTGAGGTTCTTGTTCTTAAGATAACCTGTCATCTGATCATCCTTCGGACACACAGCCTTCGCAGATGCCTTTCCGGTTGCAACCTCTGTGTTCAGTACGAACTTTATTCCTCTCTTCTTCATGACATCTATTCTTCTGTCTATGATCTGCTTCTCAAGCTTCATGTTTGGGATACCATACATGAGAAGTCCGCCCGGTCTGTCACTTCTCTCATACACAGTCACGTCGTGGCCTCTGCCGATCAGCTGGTCTGCCACGGCCAGTCCCGAAGGACCTGAACCTATGACTGCCACCTTCTTGCCTGAGTGAACCTTTGGCTGTTTATCATTTACAAGGTCATTTGCAAATGCATACTCTATGATGGCTCTCTCGTTCTCACGGACCGACACTGGATCACCGTTTAAGTTACAGGTACATGCCTTCTCACAGAGAGCCGGGCACACACGGCTTGTAAACTCAGGGAAACAGTTGGTCTTGCTGAGTCTTGCAAATGCCTGCTCAAGATTGTCGTTATAGAGCATATCATTCCACTCTGGGATCAGGTTGTTCAGCGGACAGCCCGATGTCATTCCGCATATGTTCATACCTGCCTGGCAGAATGGAACGCCACAGTCCATACATCTTGCAGCCTGCTTTCTCTGCTCATCACGGCTAAGCGGAGTGTGGAATTCATTGAAATTCTTGATTCTGTCCTTAGGAGCAAGCTCTGCGCTTGTCTTTCTCTCATATTCTAAAAATCCAGTTGGTTTTCCCATTCCTACTTACCTCCGTTCTTAACCTTGTAGAATGCTTCGATAGCTGCCTTCTCGCGGCTCAGGCCCTTCTCCTCAAATGCAACTATCATATTCATCATCTTCTTGTAATCCTTTGGTATGATCTTCTTGAACTTTGGAAGATATCCCTCAAAGTCCTCAAGAATCCTCTTGCCTATCTCTGAATTTGTATAATTTACATGATCCATGATGAGCTGCTTCAGCTCGCTCACCTCGTACTTGTCTGTCACAGCCTCTATGGATATCATCTCTTTGTTAAGTCTCTTGTACAGATCGTTGCCCATATCAAGTACATATGCGATACCACCGCTCATTCCGGCTGCAAAGTTCTTGCCTGTTGTTCCAAGAACTACTACTTTACCACCTGTCATGTACTCACATCCGTGATCGCCAACACCCTCAACGACCGCCGTGGCACCAGAGTTACGAACTGCAAATCTCTCGCCGGCAACACCGTTGATGAATGCCTTACCACTTGTGGCACCGTACAGTGCAACGTTTCCTATGATGATGTTATCCTCATGCTTGTACTTAACTGAACGAGGCGGATAAACTATCAGCTTACCACCTGACAGACCCTTGCCGAAGTAATCGTTGCTGTCGCCCACCAGCTCAAGTGTAAGTCCCTTTGGAATAAATGCTCCAAAGCTCTGTCCGCCGGCGCCGTTGCATTTGACGATGTATGTGTCCTCATCAAGTGACTCGCCGTACTTCTTTGTGATCTCTGAACCGAATATCGTTCCAACAGATCTGTCTGTGTTGACCACATCAAGCTCAACGCTCTTCTTCTGTCCCTTCTCAAGTGCAGGTCCAAGCTTCTTCATGAGAATTCTCATATCTACTGTCTTCTCAAGCTGGAAGTCATAGACATTCTTCTCGTGATACTTTACCTTGTTCTGTGGCATATCTATATAAGGATTGTTAATTATCTTATCAAGGATGACATTTCTCTCATCTGCTCTGTCGCTGCTCATGAGGAGATCTGAACGTCCAACCAGCTCATCGACTGTTCTAACGCCGAGCTTGCTCATGTACTCTCGAAGCTCCTCTGCTATGAACAGCATGAAGTTCTTCACGTACTCAGGCTTACCTCTGAATCTCTTTCTGAGTTCTGGGTTCTGAGTTGCTATTCCGACAGGACATGTGTCAAGGTTACATACCCTCATCATGACACAACCCATTGTTACAAGCGGTGCTGTTGCAAATCCAAATTCCTCAGCTCCGAGCATTGCAGCTATCGCAACGTCACGGCCTGTCATCAGCTTACCGTCTGCCTCAAGGATGACCTTATTTCTGAGATCATTCATGATAAGAGTCTGATGTGTCTCTGCAAGTCCAAGCTCCCAAGGGAGTCCTGCGTAATGGATGGAATTGTTAGGTGCTGCTCCTGTTCCTCCGTCATAACCTGAGATCAGGATGACCTGTGCTCCGGCCTTTGCAACACCGGCCGCTACTGTACCTACACCAGCCTCAGACACAAGCTTTACTGATATTCTCGCATCACGGTTTGCATTCTTGCAGTCGTAGATGAGCTGTGCAAGATCCTCTATCGAATATATATCGTGATGTGGTGGTGGAGAGATAAGGCTTACACCCGGTGTTGAAAGTCTTGTCTTTGCGATCCATGGATATACCTTTCCGCCAGGAAGATGTCCGCCCTCACCAGGCTTTGCTCCCTGTGCCATCTTGATCTGTATCTCCTTGGCACTCACAAGATATCTCGATGTAACGCCAAATCTTCCTGATGCTACCTGCTTGATGGCTGAGCATCTATTCTTGCCATCCTTGCCGATCGTAAGTCTCTCTATCGACTCACCGCCCTCTCCTGAATTGGACTTACCGCCCAGCTCGTTCATGGCGATGGCCATACACTCATGTGCCTCCTGTGATATACTTCCGTAGCTCATGGCACCTGTCTTGAATCTCTTGACTATCTCACTTGCTGGTTCAACCTCATCAAGTGGAACCGGCTTATCAGCAAACTTGAAGTCCATGAGACCTCTAAGGTGGAATGGCTTCTGCTCATCGTGGAGCGCTGCTGTGTACTGCTTGAACAGCTTGTAATCGCCGCGCCTTGTTGCCTCCTGAAGAAGATGTATCGTGACAGGATTGTACAGATGCTCCTCCTTGCCGCTTCTGAACTTGTGTGCACCGATGCTTGTAAGGGCAAGGTTCGTGTTAAGTCCAAGCGGATCAAATGCTGATGAGTGAAGATCATCAACTGTCTTCTCAAGCTCCTTTATACCAGAACCGCCAACACGGCTTACTGTATTTGTAAAATATCTGTCCACAACATCTTTTGAGAGTCCGATACACTCAAATATCTGTGAACCCATGTATGACTGGATCGTTGATACACCCATCTTGGATGCGATCTTTACTATTCCGTGGCATATTGCACTGTTGTAATCATCTACAGCCGCATTGAAATCCTTGTTCAGCAGATGCGAATCTACCATCTGCTTGATCGTCTCTATTGCAAGATAAGGGTTGACTGCACATGCACCATATCCGAGAAGTGTTGCGAAGTGGTGAACGTTTCTTGGATCAGCACTCTCAAGGATGATCGCAACCGCAGTTCTCTTCTTAGTTCTTACCAGGTGCTTCTGCATGGCTGATACTGCAAGGAGTGATGGTATTGCAACATGGTTCTCATCCACACCTCTGTCTGAGAGGATGAGGATATTTACACCGTCCCTGTAGAGCTTGTCGGCCTCGATAAACAGTCTGTCGAGAGCCTTCTCCATGGATGTATTCTTATAATAAAGAATAGGAAGTGTCGCAACCTTAAGGCCAGGAACATTCATATTCTTGATCTTCAAAAGATCCGTATTTGTCAGTATTGGATGGTTGATCTTCAGCACATGACAGTTCTCCGGCTTCTCCTCGAGGATGTTTCCGTCCTTTCCGAGATATACCGATGTGGATGTGACAACTTCCTCTCTGATCGCATCGATAGGTGGGTTTGTAACCTGTGCAAATAACTGCTTGAAGAAGTTGAACAGTGGCTTGTGGCTGTTCGAGAGAACTGCAAGTGGTGTATCAGTACCCATGGCACTGATTGCCTCTGCACCTTTCTCTGCCATAGGATATATGGTATTCTTGAAATCCTCGTAGGTATATCCAAATGCCTTCTGAAGTCTTGCTCTCTCCTCGTCTGTATACTCCTGAACTCTGATATTCGGAATCTTCAGATCAGCGAGATGTACAAGATTGCTGTCTACCCACTCTCCGTAAGGCTTTGCAAGCGCGTATTTCTCCTTGATCTCCTCATCTGAGATAAGACGTCCGTTCACTGTATCTACCAGAAGCATCTTACCAGGTCTGAGTCGGTCTTTCTTCACGATCTTGGATGGATCAACGTCCAGGACTCCGACCTCAGACGAAAGTACAAGGTAATCATCATCTGTTATATAGTATCTCGATGGTCTCAGTCCGTTTCTGTCAAGGACTGCTCCCATGAGCTCACCGTCTGTGAATAATATAGAAGCAGGGCCATCCCAAGGCTCCATCATGGTTGCGTAATACTGGTAGAAATCCTTCTTCTCCTGACTCATGGCTCTGTCGTTCTCCCATGGCTCAGGGATCGTGATCATGACTGCCATAGGAAGTGGTATTCCATTCAGTACAAGGAACTCAAGACAGTTGTCAAGTCTTGCTGAATCCGATCCATCCGGATCAAGAACAGGCATAACCTTGTACATCTCATCCTGCATGATGGTGGACTCCATGGTCTCCTCACGGGCGATCATCTTGTCCTCATTTCCTCTTATTGTATTGATTTCACCGTTGTGGCACAGATATCTGTATGGATGAGCTCTGAGCCATGATGGTGTTGTATTCGTTGAAAATCTTGAATGAACAAGTCCTATAGCTGACTCATAGTCTGGATCCTGAAGGTCGTTGTAGAACTTTCTGAGTTCACCGACAAGGAACATTCCTTTATATACTATAGTCTTGCTGGAAAGTGATGGAACATACGTGTCATCATTGCTCTCCTCAAATATTCGTCTGACGAAGTAGAGCTTTCTGTCAAAGTCCATACCAGCCTTAACTGTCTCAGGTCTTCTGATAAATGCCTGCATGATGCATGGCATGACATCTATGGCCTTCTTACCAAGGATTCCGGGTGTTGTCGGAACCTCTCTCCAGCAAATGAACTCCAGTCCTTCCTTCTCAACTATAACCTCAAACATCTTCATAGCCTGCTTACGAGGCAGTTCTTTCTGTGGAAAGAAGAACATTCCTATTCCATAATCGCCTTCCTTTCCAAGGCCATATCCAAGCTCAGCTAAAGCCTTGGTGAAGAACTTATGTGATATCTGAAGGAGTATGCCTACACCATCTCCGGTCTTACCCTCTGCGTCCTTTCCTGCTCTGTGCTCAAGATTCTCTACTATCTTGAGAGCATTGTTCACTGTGTCATGTGTCTTGATACCCTTGATATTGACAACGGCACCGATACCACAGTTATCGTGCTCAAAGCTTGGGTCGTATAATCCGGTATTCTCTGCTCTCTTATTCTCAATCATGTCCTGTTCCGCCCTTTCCATGTTTTTGTCATTCACAACGATATTTTGCTTTTGGCTTTTGTTTCTCAAGTAAATATTGTTATTTTTGTATTTTTCTCAAGTCATTTATCGTTTTTGATATATTACTACCATTTACACTGTTTGTAAACAACTTTTTTCAATAAATTATCTGACAGTTTTCGATTAAAAAACAATGCTCTGTAATGTATATACAATTCTTTATGTTGTAGCCTTTCTTTAAGCATCGGATGTCTCATATCTCAATGTCTCCGATGCATAAAAAAAGGAAGCCCCATATCTGAAGCTTCCTCGCTTAATTATTATGTTTAGTTTTTTTATTCCTCGACGATCATTCCCTTTGGAGGAGTTGTTATCGTCCTAAGATCTCCATCCTCGTCGCTTCCATCTGATATTCCATCACCCGGAGCCTCCGTCGTCACCTTGACCTTCTGTGACTTAACACCTGATATGCTCTCTATATTGCTGCTTATCTGCTTTACTGTGCCTGATATGACGTATTTGTCAGCACCATACAGATATTCATGTAATGCCTCCACATTGGATGCCATATCAGCAGCCACAAGGCAGTTACCCTTGTCCGAGAGTTCCTTTGCCTCATATGCAAATGGAAATCCTGCGGTATCTACAACCTTATATCCAGCCACATTCTTGACAAGAGCATGTATATCGTCCTTGTTAAGACTTGTTGATATACATTTAAATGAAACATCAACAAATGAATCAAGTGAACCTGTGTCTGCACTGAGCAGCTTGTCTATAACCTTCATGAGGACTATTCTCTGTCTCTCGGTTCTTGTTATATCTCCCTGGCCAGTGGATCGTATTCTTGAATATGCAACTGCCTGCTGTCCATCAAGAGTATACTCTCCTGCCTCAGTTATTCCTGATGAATATTTGCCTGACAGGCTTATCTGCTCTGCAAGGTTCTTATTGAAGTTGTTCACCTCTTCATCAATGACCTTGACATCAACGCCTCCAACGGCATCGATTATACTTGCCATTGCACTGAAATCAACTGCCACATAATCTGTGATATTCAGGTCGAGATTGGTATTCAGTGTGTTGATGGCTGTAACCGCACCGCCGAGCTGGTATGCGTAATTCACCTTCTGTGTGGTATCCATGGAACCGCTTGCTATCTCCATCAGAGTATCTCTGTATACAGATACAAGCTTGATCTCCTTGGTGCTCTCATTGATGCTCACTATCATTATACTGTCACTGTTAGTTCCTGAATTCATATTCGAATCTCTGGAATCCACTCCGTAGAGTGCAATGGCACGATATCCCTTGGTCGCATCCTTGACACCGTCATTGACAAGTATCTGATCTGCACTTATCTCATTGATATCCATCTCATTGTACTTCATTCTGGCATAATTCTTGACATATATTATACATATGAGTATAAACAGTGCAAGCAGGACAAAGAACGCTATCGCCCACACTCTTGTACTGATGTTAAGCTTCTTTCTCTCCGGATTGACAACCTTTGGATCAGCCTCATCGAGAAGGTTCTCCCTGAAGAACTTTTCGCTGTCTGACTCCTCGTCCTCCTCAGGCTCTTCCTCATCATCCTCAAGCTCCACTTCATCGAAGCCCAATGCTTTGCCTATGTCTCCAAGTCCCAGATCAGCCGTATCTGATTCCGAATAACTGAGCTTATCCTCATCAATATCCTTCTCCATACGCTCAAGCTCATCCATGTCCAGCATGTCATCTGTTCTTCGGGATGATACTGTCGAAGCCTCTTCCACAGGCTCTGCCTCTGCAGCTTCCTCGACCTCATCGTCAAGGACAGGCTCCGTATTCTTCTCCAGAATATCTGCCGGCTCAGTCTTCTGTTCATGCTCTTCTACTGGCTGTGTGGCAGTTTCTACAACTTCCGCATCACTCTCCTGCGGCTCAGTGATCTTGTTATCTTCCTCAACAGGCTCTTCCTTTTTCTCAGCTTCTTTCATCTGCTGGCGGCGCTCAAGCTCCTGCTGAACCTTAAGCTTTCTTGCCTCTTCGCGGGCATTCTGCTCTCTCTCGAGCTCCAGCCTCTCAACCTCAGCCTTTGCCTTTGCAACATTTCTCTGGGTGCGTTCCCACGCCTCACGTCTAAGCTCCTCATGTCTTGTCTGCACATCTGTCTCAATATTGTCAACTTCTCTGAGCAGATTGTCCACAGATGAGCTTCCTGTGCTCTGTATACTCCTGCGTGGTCTCTGGGCAGCTTTTGAAGGTCTCTGCACGGTACTCTGATTGCTCTGTGTCCTCGGTACAGTGCCCTGTGTCCTCTTCACCGGACCTCTGTCCACAGCTCTGTCTGCTACAGGCTGTCCGGTCTGTCTCTGCTTTGCACGGACCTCACTCTTCACTCTTCTTGCCCTGCTGTCCTCGTGATAATACTCGTCATAATTCTCTTCCGGCTTCACAGGTCTGGAAATATTCTTCTGAGGCTTCTTCTCCGGCTTCTTTTCCGGTCTCTTATCAGCCTTTCTCTCCGGCTCAGGATCACGCCTTTTTTCTTTCTTCTTTTTATCCCCGAACAACAATGATCCTATCAATCCACCATCATCAAGATAATCATCATCGTCATCCAGCCAATCCATGTCCTCATCGTACCTGGATCTCATTCCATTTTTCTTCTTATTATCCATTGGAACTCCTTTTTCAAATATCTAAAAATGTCGTTACCTCGCTCTATAATACATTATATTTTTTCCTTTTACAACATGTATTATATCTTAATTAGTATAAACACCTTCATATTAACACTATTTTATTTGACACATGATGTATAAAAAAGTATACTCGTATTAATAATGTCTAAATATCAATGCTTATTTTTTAAGGAGCAGGAAATGGATAATAACAATATTACTTTGTCGGTGGTTATGCCCGCCTACAATGAAGAACAGCACATCAAAGATAATCTTCTTGAGACTAGCCGAATACTCAGCCGTTTTCTTCATCATTATGAGATAATCGCTGTGAATGACGGCAGCAAGGACTCCACAGGCAAACTTATTGCCGAGGCAGCCGAAATGGATTCTCATATTGTAGATACAGGATATGATGTCAATCAGGGAAAGGGACATGCTATCACAACCGGAATTGCCAAAGCTTCCGGCAAATATATAGCATTCCTTGATTCTGACCTTGAACTGAGTCCATCTCTTCTCAAGCCATTTATGAAGCAGATGAGGGACACCGGTTCTGACATAGTCATAGGATCAAAGCTTCACCCTGAATCCAAGCTTGATTATCCTCCTATTAGAAGAGTCATGAGCTACAGCTATTATATTATGCTCAAAATGCTGTTTCATCTTGGTATCCATGACACCCAGACCGGTATAAAGCTTTTTAAAGCAGAAGTCATAAAGCCGATTGCCGAGAACCTTTCCATATCGGGCTATGCTTTTGATATTGAAATCCTTGTGGCTGCACACAGACAGGGATATTCGATATCCGAAGCTCCTATCGTCCTGAATTACAGCAGGGACGATGCAGCAGATGGAAGAAGGATCAAGATCAAGGACATTTGGAAGGTATTCACAGACACTATTGAGATCAAGAAGAAATATCATTAATTTAGGGATTATACACGGATAGAGAAAATAAATACAAACTACACATTTATTAAGGAGATTTTTATGAATTACGAAAACGCTTACAAGCTTCTCGAAGAAAAAGGACAGCTACACTTATTAAAGTATTATGATACTCTCAGCGAGGCTGAACAGGCAGCACTCATGAACCAGATCAGTGAAATTGATTTCTCACTTATCGATATGATCGGACACAATTCATCAGGAAGTGATTCTGATATCGCTCCCGTTGCAGCTCTCCAGATGGACAGCATTGCAGAAAAGTATGATATATACAAGAACGCAGGCCTTGAAGCCATCAAAGCTGGCGATCTGGCACTGGTCCTCCTGGCAGGTGGTCAGGGCACCCGTCTTGGATTCTCCGGTCCTAAGGGAACCTTCAATGTCGGTGTCACCAAGGATATGTTTATATTCCAGCTTCTCATCGAGCACACCCTCGATATTGTGAAGATGGCAGATACCTGGATCCATTTCTTCATCATGACCAATGAGAAGAACCACGATGACACAACATCATTCTTCAAAGAGCATGACTACTTCGGTTACAATCCTGAATATGTTCATTTCTTTAAACAGGAAATGGTTCCTTCAGTGGACTTCAACGGCAAGATATATCTCGAGGAGAAGGGAAAGGTTGCCATGTCTCCTAACGGCAACGGTGGATGGTTCTCATCCCTCTGCAAGGCAGGCCACCTCGACAAGCTCACGAAATACGGAATCAAGTATATAAATGTATTCTCAGTTGACAATGTACTTCAGAGAATTGCAGACCCAGTATTCCTCGGAGCAGTTCTCACAGAGGGCTTCCTCTCCGGCGGAAAGGTTGTCAAAAAAGCATACCCTGACGAGAAGGTTGGCGTCCTGTGTACTAACCACGGAAAGCCATATATCGTCGAGTATTATGAACTCACAGATGCCATGCGTGATGAGCGCGATGCCAACGGCGATTACGCTTACAACTATGGAGTTACATTAAACTATATCTTCCCGGTTGACAGACTGATGAAGATCATGAATGAAAGTATGCCTCTCCACATCGTCAAGAAGGCTATCCCTTATGTCGGTGAGGATGGAGAGATCGTCAAGCCATCAGAGCCAAACGGCTACAAATTTGAGACACTGGCCCTCGATATGATCGCTTATATGGGAACATGTCTTCCATTTGAGGTCGACAGAGAGAAGGAATTTGCTCCTATAAAGAATGCTACAGGAAATGATTCTATAGACTCAGCCAGAGAGCTCCTCAAAAAGAACGGCTACACACTTTAATCCATGAATATATAACAAAATAACAGGTCGATGGTATATGCCATCGACCTGTTATTTTTATTCTGCCTCATTCTTCTGCTGTTTTTCTTTTTCTCTTCGGAATATCTCATCTATCGCTTCCCTGACAAGCTCTGACATAGATACCTGTCGCACCGCCGCACATTCACTGAGCTTCCGATGAGTATCTGTATCTATCCTAAGTCTCAGGATCGTATCTTTTCTCTTTTCCGTCGGCCTTCCCGGGCCTCTCTTCTTATTGCCATCCGTCATTTCTTTTCTCCGCCATATAATTTATTCCTATCAGAACAGATATTTTACAACACCATTTACCGCATAACACATGAAGTAAAAGCAGCTTCTTATAACTCCATATCCAACTTTTCTGTATACGGCAAATGTCTTTTTTGCAGACGACAGTTTTGAACCAGACTTACTGTTTCTCATCTGCCTGTATAATAGCAACGGCTCATTTATCGCAACCGAGCTTCCGTATTCCTTCAGTATCTGCAACCAGCAAATATAATCCTCATGGATATCGTCGTTGCCCATCGGATATCTGAGTGCAACCTGTCTGTCCATCACAACCGATGAACAATTGATCACATTTCCTCTGAGTAGCATCTTATAGGTGACCTTTTCAGGAACTCCGATCACTTTTCCCGTTCTGGATCCGTCTTCGTTCACAAGCTCCCTGGCCGTAGAACACAGAACCGCACCTGTCTGCTCCATAAGCTTCAACTGTTTAGCCAGTTTATCAGGCTGCCACTGATCATCCGAATCTATAAATGCAACGTATCTGCAAGTTGCAGCCGCAACCCCGCGGTTACGCGAAGCTGCAACTCCCATATTTTTTTCATTTCTGATGATATTCACACGGTCATCTTCCGCGTATCCATCAAGTGCTCCTGTCAGATCATCCGTCGAACAGTCATCAACTATTATGACCTCCACAGGAATCCCCTGCTTCATAACTGAATCCACCGCAGAATAAATGGTTCTGCTGCTGTTATACGCCGGAATTATCACCGATACTTTTTCTCCAGTCATCACACACACCTACATCGATATATATCGCTTATTATTTATCTGTTTTCTGCACAGTCTTTCCGAGGTCATAGAATGCATCCTCAGACTCATCAAGCCCTTCCGGCTTCACATTTACAGGTGAAGGTATCTGTACCTTCTCGCCATCCCTGAGTGCCGTGGTCATATTTGATGCGATTCCCTCTGATGTCTCCTTCTGGAACATGATCTTTACCGTCAGGAGCATCAGCTTGAGATCAAGCCATATTGAATACTGCTCATAATAGGTAAGATCCAGCTTAACCTTATCTCTAGGGGTTGTGTTGTATTTGCCGTAAACCTGTGCATATCCCGTAAGTCCGGCCTTCATCTTGAGTCTGTAGTCAAACTCAGGGAATGTCTTTTTATAAAGCTCGGCGATCTCCGGTCTCTCAGGTCTCGGTCCGACAAGTGACATATCACCCTTGAGTACGTTGAAAAGCTGTGGCAGTTCATCAAGATGCAGCTTTCTGAGCCATTTTCCCACAGGGGTTATTCTGTCATCATCCTTCTTTGCAAGCTGTGCTCCACCTGCCTCGGAGTCCATCTTCATACTTCTGAACTTGATGATCTTGAACACCTTGCCATTCAGTGTCAGTCTGTCCTGCTTGTAGAATACCGGTCCTCTGTCATACAGCCATATCGCAAGTGCTGATATGAGCATAAATGGTGAAGCTATGACAAGCAGTATAAATCCACATATAACATCCATGATCCTCTTAATGATCATATCGTCACCGGTAAGTCCCTGATTTCGTGATAAGAGGATAGGCGTATCGAACAAATGAATAGGCTCAGCTCCTAATATGATTATGTCGGAAAGCTTTGGCACAACATACGATCTGATGGAGTGTTCAAAACAATACTTCACAAGCTCATTTCTTATATAAGCCTTTGTCTCGCAAATGATTACTCCATCGTACTGGAGTATCTTCTCCTTGATCGCCTGCTCGCCCTCGCTGACATGTATTCTGTCTTCTATTACATACTTGTCCTTACGGGCATTGATCTTGTCTATGAACTCTATCGGAGTCTTATATCCATATACCAGCAGCAGATGCCTTGGCGGATACATCTTCGCATACAAAAATCTACACGCAAATATCCAAATCAATATCACTATCGTTTCAAGCCCGGTTACCTTTAACAATGGTACCGGATTTACATAGTCACGACAGATTATACAGAGCTGCAGGTAACCAACTACATTGGCACACACGAGAGCCAGCAGCTGTGAGTAAACTATATCAAGCAGTCTGAAGAATCCGACTCTGTAACCACCATAAAGCTTGGTGAAAAGTATGATGATTATTCCATACATTCCGATAACTGCCCAGTTTCCTCTTCTCCAGAACGGAAGCGTAAGCGTTACCTCATAGTCCCGGTACCACATGAGTCCAAACAGCACCAGCTCCACAGCGATGAGTACACAGGCCTCACCCACTGTTATGAGACGTTTGTATCTGTCCCTCTTTCTAACTCTTCTGTTTTCTTCCATATTTATAGCATCTCCCTAAGCATCTTGTTGACAGATCCAGGATCTGCTTTACCCTTCATAGCTTTCATAACCTGTCCGACAAGTGCTCCGAGAGCCTTCTCCTTGCCGCCTCTGTAATCATCAACAGCCTTTGGATTGTTATCTATGGCTACCTGACATGCCTCCTTAAGTGCATTGTCATCCTGAACAGTTGCAAGTCCGTTATCCTTGACATACTTCTCAGGATCTATATTATCTGCAAATATCTTTTCGAACACTTCCTTTGCAACACCGCCATTGATAACCCTGTCATCAACAAGTTTTATGAGCTTCGCAAGATTCTCCGCTGAAAACTTCAGATCTTCCGCATCAACACTGTTCTCCTTCATCAGTCTCATGGTCTCTCCCATGATCCAGTTGGAAACCTTCTTTGCAGGTGCTCCCAGTGCAATCGCGTCCTCAAACAGATCTGCCAGCTTCTTGGAGGCCGTGATGATGTCTATATCATAGTCAGGAATCGCATATTCCTCTTTGTATCTTATCTTCTTCTCGTCTCTGAACTCAGGCTGTGCGTCCCTTACCTGCTGGAGCCACTCATCGCTGATGTGGATAGGTACAAGGTCAGGATCAGGGAAATATCTGTAATCCTGTGCATCCTCCTTGGATCTCATAGGATATGAATACTCCTTAGTATCATCCCATCTTCTTGTCTCCTGGACAACATTTTCACCAGACTCGATGAGATCGATCTGTCTCTCTCTCTCATTCTCTATGGCTCTGGCAATGGCCTTGAATGAGTTCAGGTTCTTGGTCTCTGTACGTGTGCCAAACTCCTCTGAGCCAACCTCTCTGATCGAAAGATTGACATCAGCACGCATGGATCCCTCATTCAGCTTACAGTCTGAAGCTCCGAGATACTGTATCGTCTCTCTGAGCTTTTCAAGATATGCTATTACATCCTCCGCAGATCTCATGTCAGGCTCAGATACTATCTCTATAAGAGGCACACCTGAACGGTTGAAATCCACAAGTGAGCTGTCTGTATATGGATCATGGACAAGCTTACCTGCATCCTCCTCCATATGTATCTCATGGATCCTCACATATTTCTTAACTCCGTCAACCTCTATCTCAACCTTACCGTCCCTGCATATTGGATAGTAGAGCTGTGATATCTGGTAGTTCTGTGGGTTGTCAGGATAGAAATAGTTCTTTCTGTCAAACTTACAGTTCTGTGTGATCGTACAGTTTGTTGCAAGACCGACCGCAATCGCTTTATTTACAACCTCTTTGTTAAGTACCGGAAGTGAGCCCGGCATTCCTGTACATACAGGACATGTATGTGTA
>OJMO01001500.1_pt1 | contig 14335 bp, 8 predicted proteins | sample 1597241 | NCBI WGS metagenome assembly OJMO01 (sample SAMEA2452129, study PRJEB22498) | human gut metagenome | biome: human feces; feature: human gut; material: feces | place: Australia | collected 2012 | reverse complement strand
GGCTACGTTTGGATTCTGCGCGGTTCCCCGCTGATGCTGCAGATTTTCTTTGTTTACTTCGTACTGCCGTCCGTCGGCATCCGCCTGCCGGACTTTGAATCGGCCATCGTAGCCTTTGTATTAAACTACGCTGCCTACTTCTGCGAAATCTTCCGCGCCGGCATTCAGGCAATTCCTGCGGGCCAATACGAAGCAGCGCACACTCTGGGCATGAACTATGTACAGACCATGCGCCGCATCATCCTGCCGCAGGTTATCCGCATCATCCTGCCGCCTATCAGCAACGAAACCATTACTCTGGTAAAGGATACCTCCTTGGTATACGTCCTGGCAATGAACGATCTGATGCGTACCGCACGCAATTTGGTACAGCGTGACTTTTCTATTACCCCCTTCATCGTTGCTGCAGTCTTCTACCTGCTGGCAACTCTGATTTTAACCATTGTTTTTGAACGTCTGGAAAAACGCTTCTCCAGATACGACCAATAGGAGGAGTAACCACCATGACAACTAAAATCAAAGCAACCAATATCTGGAAAAAATTCAATAACCTCGAAGTACTCAAGGGCATCGACCTGGAAGTAAATGAGGGCGAAGTTGTTGCCGTTATCGGCCCTTCCGGCGGCGGCAAAAGCACCCTGCTGCGCTGCCTCAACAAGCTGGAAACCATCGATAAAGGCAGCATCACCATCGACGGCGAAGAGCTGTGCCGTGAAACCTCCGGTGGTACGGAATATGTCAAGAACAACGATGTCCGCCGCATTGCCTGCAAAATGGGCATGGTATTCCAGCAGTTCAACCTTTTCCCGCATATGACTGTTCTGGAAAACCTGATTGAAGCACCTGTCAACGTACAAAAGCGCGATAAAGCCGAAGTAATCAAGGAAGCAGAAATTCTGCTGGCGAAGGTCGGTCTTTCCGACAAGCGCGACGTTTATCCGCGTAAGCTCAGCGGCGGACAGCAGCAGCGTGTAGCTATCGCCCGTGCCTTGGCAATGAAGCCTGCCATCATGCTTTTTGACGAGCCTACCTCCTCTCTGGACCCGGAGCTGACCGGTGAGGTTTTGCGCACCATGCGCGAGCTGGCCGACGAAAAAATGACCATGGTAGTCGTAACACACGAAATGGGCTTTGCCCGTGAGGTTGCCACCAAGGTTGTTTTCATGGCTGAAGGCCATGTGCAGGAGCAGGGCAGTCCGGAGGAAATTTTTGTTAACCCCAAAAACGAACGTCTGAAATCCTTCTTAAAAGTAATTTTAAAGTAATCAGAGAAAGGTTTCTAAATTAATTCACAGATTGCACCTACCTTTGTCATATATGTTTGTTACAATAATACTCGAGGATGAAAGGAACCTATTGAACAAGGCAAGCAAAGAAAGGTGATTTCAATGCACGTTAAAATTCTTGGCCCCATGACTAAGCAGGCAGAGCTGCTCTTGCAGAACACTGCTATTGCTTTAAAGAAGCTCAAGGTTAAGGCCGAGTTTGAAAAAGTTTCCGAATTCCAAAAGGTAGTGGCCTATGGAGTGATGGCTTTCCCCGCTTTAGTCATCGACGAAAAATTAGTTGCCGTCGGCAGCACGCTTTCGGTAGATGAAGCCATGACTCTTATAAAGCAACTCTCCTAAACATATCTTTTCATCATACACCTCTCCTTAAAATACACCGCACCGTGCGAAATGTGCGGTGTATTTTTTTGCTTTGAAAACATTTTGATTAATGTTAAATTTATGTAAAGTTCCTTACGCACTTTTAACATCATAAAATTTCGAGTATAATAAGTATAGGTATATGCTGTTTTCGCAGCAATTACGGATGCATACAAATAAAAAAAGGGGACTTATTTTTTATGCTTGCTTATTTCTTGGCATTTTTAGGCGGTATCGCCTTATTTATGTATGGTATGCAGCTGATGGGTGACGGTCTGCAAAAGGCTGCCGGCGCTAAGCTGCAAAAGATTTTGGAAGCCATGACAGGCGTGCTCGCTATGGGCATTCTGTTGGGCGCAGTTGTTACTGCAGTGCTGCAGGCCAGCGGTGCTACCACCGTTATGACCGTAGGCCTGGTAAATGCGGGTCTGCTCACGCTGAAGCAGGGCTTCGGCATTATCATGGGTGCCAACATCGGTACTACTATGACGGCACAGCTCATCGCCTTCAAGCTTTCCGATTATATCACGATTTTAATCTTCATCGGCTTTTTGATGCAGCTGCTGGCGAGAAAAAGCCGCACAAAATATCTTGGCCAGGTAATGCTGGGCTTCGGTATTCTGATGCTGGGCATGGATATGATGGGCAAAGCTGTTATGCCTCTGCGTAACTATCCCGGCTTTGTGCATTTCATCGAGGTTTTCTCCAGCAATCCGTTGCTTGGCATCGGTATCGGTATGATTATGACTGTGCTGATTCAGTCCAGCAGTGCTACCATCGGTATTCTTATCGCCATGGCCGGTCAGGGACTTATTCCGCTGGAGGGTGCGATTCCTGTACTGCTCGGCGACAATATCGGTACCTGTATTACTGCCGTCCTCGCTTCACTGCGTGCTAACATTACGGCTAAGCGTGTAGCTGCAGCTCACGTAATGTTCAACGTCATCGGCAGTATAATTTTTGTAGTCTTTATGCCGTTCTTCATTAAATTCGTGCTGCTTGTATCGCCTGACGGCGACATAGCGCGTCAGATTGCGAATGCGCACTCGGCGTTCAATATTTTGAACACGCTGCTCTTTATGCCCTTTGTTAACCCTTTCATCAAGCTGGTAGAAAAGATTGTGCCCGGCAAGGCAGAAATCATCTCCATGCGCCCTGTTTATCTTGACAAAAACATGCTGAACACTCCCTCTATCGCTATCAGCCTTGCTGTCAAAGAGGTTGTGCGTATGGGCGAGCTGGCACGCAAGGACGTGCGTCTTGGCATGGAGGCTATTCAAAGCTTTGATGCCGACAAGGTAAAATACGTTTTAGAGCACGAGCCTGTTGTCGATGCGTTGGAGCGAGATATTACCGACTATCTGACGCAGATGAGCTCATCTGAAATGAGCGAAAGCCTGACGACACGCCACACCGGTCTTTTGCACGCCTGCACGGATATCGAACGTATCGGTGACCATGGTGAAACATTGGCTAAACGCGCACGCAAGCTTGTTGAGGATGACGTGGTTTTCTCTGACGAGGCTAAGGCCGAGCTGCTGCAGCTCAGCGAAATGGTACTGCGTGCCTCCGGACGTTCATTGGAGGCCCTAGAGAAAAATGATAAGGTTATTGCGGAGGACGCTGTGCGTCTGTGCCGTGAGGTTAAGCAATACCAGAAGGAAATCCGTAAGAATCATATCACGCGCCTTAACGAACATATCTGCAATCCTACTGCAGGCTTTGTTATGATGGAGCTGCTGATTAATATGAAGCGTGTATCCGATCATTCCAAGAACATTGCCCAGCTGGTGCAGGGAACATTCTAAAGCTTATAAAGTAACAGCAAGCATACAGACTACCGCTCAACACAGTCTGTATGCTTTTCTTTTGCGTAAAAGCATTGCTAAGCTAACAGAGTACGTACATAATTAATCCGCACTTTCTCATATGCGCTTATGAATTTACTCAAGTATACTTTAGTAAATCGTACTTGAGTAAATTTACTCAAAATACTGCAACCCTTGCTTGCCTAAAACAACAGTACAATCACCATAGTCTTATCCTTACATACCTATTTTGCTGTACTTATAAAATCACAGCTTTTTCACAAAATCTTTGCTATAATTTAAGTAAGCAAGGACTGCGTTTCCGACTGCTACAGTCTTAGCGCAGTCCTTTTTGGTTACGCGTAGAGCCTCAAACGGCTTTACGGTTTTTTATTATACCTATTGCGACAGAGATTTTTACAATATATAAGTTTATAAAATATATTATATATATTGAGCACAACATTTCTCCGCTGCAAAACGACGAAACGCTGCAGCGTTTCACACTTTTTTTACTTTAATTATTGATGACACCTTTTACTAATTACAGGTAAAGTATTACAATATAAGATGAGTATTTATCAGCTTAGATTCAGATTATAAAAAAAGAATATGAACATGCTTCGGATATCGCCCTGAGCTTCATATTCCAGGAGGTTACTATGCAGATAGGATTGGATATTGGCAGTACCACAATTAAAATCGCCGTAATGGACGATGCAGGCAATCTGCTATTCCATAAATACGAAAGACATTACAGCCAGATTGCAGAGAAAATTCTGGCCCTACATAAAGAATTGATGACTAAATTCCCTACACTGCATAGCGCACGTCTGGCCATCAGCGGCAGCGGCGGTATCGGTGTAGCGGACAGTTGCGGACTGCAATTCGTGCAGGAGGTTTTTGCGGAAAAAATCTGCGCCGAAAAGCTCAATCCAGGAACCGACGCCGTTATCGAATTAGGTGGCGAGGATGCCAAGATTCTCTTCTTAGGCCGTCATTTTGACGCACGTATGAACGACAGCTGCGCCGGTGGCACCGGTGCCTTTATCGACCAGATGGCTTCCCTGCTGAATGTAGAAACACCCCAAATGAACGAGCTGGCACAGCAGGCAAAGAACACCTACACCATCGCCAGCCGCTGCGGTGTTTTCGCCAAAAGCGATATCCAGCCGCTGCTCAACCAGGGTGCGGAAAAAAGCGACTTGGCAGCCAGCATCTTCCACGCTGTAGCAAGCCAGGCCATCACCGGTCTTGCCAAAGGCCGTCCCATCAGCGGCAATGTGTTGTATCTTGGCGGTCCGCTCACCTTTATGAGCTGTCTGCGCGATGCCTTTGACAGTGTTCTGAATATCAAAGGTGTCTGCCCGGAAAACAGCCTGCTTTATGTAGCAATGGGTGCAGCCTTCTGTGCCGAGCACGAGGCAGACCTTACCACGCTGCCAGAAAAGCTGCAGGCAGCAGCAGCACAGCACAGTTTTGAACATCTGCCGCCACTGTTTAAAAACGAAGGCGAATATACTGTTTTTAAGAAGCGTCACTCTAAGGAAAGTGTCGCTATCGGTACCCCTGAGAAAGCCAGCGAAGCCTTTATCGGTATTGATTCCGGCAGCACGACCATTAAAATCGCTGTTATGAGTCCAGACGGCAAATTGCTTGACTCCTTCTACCAAAGCAATAAGGGTAATCCTGTTGTTGCCGTCCGCAATTATCTTACCGATTTCTATACAAAATATCCCCACTGCTGCCTGTTGGCAGGTGCAGTCACCGGCTACGGCGAGGATCTGATTCGCCACGGCTTTGGTGTTGACTATGGTATCGTAGAAACCATGGCACACTTTTATGCTGCCCAATATCTGGAGCCTGAGGTAGATTTCATTCTGGACATCGGCGGACAGGATATGAAGTGCCTGAAAATCCATAACGGTGCCATCGATAATATCTTTCTGAACGAAGCCTGCTCCAGCGGCTGCGGCAGCTTTTTGCAGACCTTTGCCGAAATTCTGGGTTACACAGCCGAGCAGTTCGCGCAAATCGGTCTTAAAGCAGATATGCCGGTAGATTTAGGCAGCCGCTGCACCGTGTTTATGAACAGCAGCGTTAAGCAGGCACAGAAGGACGGTGCCTCCGTTGCCAACATCAGCGCCGGCCTGTCCATCAGTATTGTCAAAAACGCTTTATATAAGGTTATCCGTCCGGCCAGCAAGGAGGCCATCGGCAAGCACATCGTAGTTCAGGGAGGCACCTTCCTCAATGACTGCGTACTGCGCGCCTTTGAGCAGGAAATGGATTTGAACGTTATCCGTCCCAATATTGCCGGCCTTATGGGAGCTTACGGCGCTGCCCTGTACGCACAACGCCGCTACAAGGACGTACCGCATCAGACAACGCTGCTCAACCTGCAGCAGCTGGGTGAATTCGTTCACACCGTCAAGGGTATGACCTGCGGCCTGTGCAATAATCATTGCCACCTCACCGTCAACACCTTTGCTGGCGGCAAACGCTTTATCAGCGGCAACCGCTGTGAACGCCCCATCACCCACATGGCACCCAAGGATGAGCTGAACCTGTACCGTCAGAAGCTGCAGCTGCTCAAGGAATTGCCCGTTAACGAAACGCCGAAACACGGCATTATGGGTATACCTATGGGCCTAAATATGTATGAGCTGCTCCCCTTCTGGAATGCCTTACTCTCCAGCCTGGGCTTCAAGGTTATACACAGTCCGATTGAAGACAAAAACATTTACCGTCTTGGTCAGGGAACCATCCCCAGCGACACCGTCTGCTATCCGGCTAAGCTGATGCACGGTCATATCAAATGGCTCCTGCAGCAGGGAATCACCAATATCTTCTATCCCTGCATGACCTATAATATAGATGAACAGGGCACTGAAAACTGCTATAATTGCCCTGTCGTAGCCTATTATCCCGAAGTACTGCACGCCAATATACGTGATCTGAATAAGCCCGAGATACATTTCTTCTACGATTATCTTGGTCTGCTCCACAAAAAGAAGCTGGTCAAAAAGCTGCAGGAAATGTTTGCCAAGGCTTATCCGGATATCACTAAGGATGAAATCCGCAAGGCCGTTGATGCTGCCTTTACTGCCTTTTATGACTATGAAGCGCAGGTAAAGACTAAAGGACAGGAAATCATCAGCAAGGCACGCGAAGAGCATAAGCCTATCGTTGTACTGGCAGGCCGTCCCTATCACATCGACCCTAAGGTCAATCACAGTATCGACCGCCTGATTACTACCATGGGTGCTGCCCTCGTCAGCGAGGATGCCGTAAGCAGTCATATTAAGACCAAGGAACTCAACCGCGACCTGCAGGTGCTCAACCAGTGGACCTATCACGGCCGCCTGTATGCGGCAGCCGAATATGTTGTCCAAAATCCTGATATGCATCTTATTCAGCTTGTAAGCTTCGGCTGCGGCTGCGATGCGATTACGGCCGATGAATGCCGCCGCCTCCTCGAAGAACGCGGACGCATCTATACACAAATAAAAATAGACGATATCGACAACCTTGGTGCTGCCAAAATCCGCATCCGCAGTCTGTTCTCCGCAGCCCAGCTTTTCGATATAGATAATAATTAAAGGAGATTTGCATATGCTACCAGCAGCTAACGTTAAGTTTACCCCCTTCACGGAGGATATGAAAAAAACGCATACTATACTTATACCCGGCATGCTGCCTATGCATTTTTCACTGCTGCAGGCAGCACTCGTAAGCTGCGGCTACAAAGCCGAGGTTCTGCACAATACCGGCCGCGAGGTAATCGAAACCGGTCTGAAATACGTCAATAATGATATCTGCTATCCGGCACTGCTGGTTATCGGCCAGCTGATAAACGCTTTGGAAAGCGGCAAATATGATTTGGAGCACACTGCGCTGATTATCACTCAAACCGGTGGCGGCTGCCGTGCCTCCAACTATATCTATCTGCTGCGCAAGGCTTTGGAAAAAGCCGGCCTTACGCACATCCCTGTCATCAGCCTCAACGTCAACGGTCTGGAGCAGCAGCCCGGCTTCCATCTGGACGCATCCATGGTGCATAAGTTTTTGGCTGCCGTTGTTTACGGCGATACCCTGATGTACCTGACGAATAAAACACGTCCCTATGAGGTTGTACAAGGCGCTGCCGACAGACTGGCGCAAAAGTGGCTGGCACGCTTAAGCGAAGCCTTCAAGAGCGGCAAGGCGCAGGCTTTAGGTACCATCAAGCAGCTTACTAAGGCTATTGCGCACGAATTTGCGGATTTGCCTATCACCAACAAGGAGAAAACTAAGGTCGGTATTGTCGGTGAAATCTACATCAAATATGCCGCTTTAGGCAACAACAATCTGGAAGCCTTCCTGCAGCGTCAGAACTGCGAATATATGCTGCCCGGTCTGATGAATTTCATCATGTACTGTGTTGATACTTATCTTACGGACTACAAGCTTTACGGCGGCAGTCTGCTTAAATACAGTGTCAACAAGGGCGCTATGTGGTATTTAAAATATATGGAAGGCATACTGCATCAGGCTCTCAGTATCGCTCCCTTCAGCGCCCCCGCCACCTATGAGGAAACCAAGGCTATGGCCAAGGGCGTTATCGGCTACGGCAACAATATGGGCGAAGGCTGGCTGCTGACTGCCGAAATGCTGGAGCTGGTGCACAGCGGCTACACCAATATCATCTGCGCTCAGCCCTTCGGCTGCCTGCCTAACCACATCGCCGGCCGTGGCATGATTAACAAAATCAAGGAGATTGCCGAGGAGGCCAATATTCTGGCACTGGACTACGATGCCAGCGCTGCCCGCGTTAATCAGGAAAACCGCATTAAGCTGATGCTGGCAACAGCAAAGTAAAAATTTCTGAAAATGCCAAAGTTACGAATTACCTGCTGTATTTTACGGTTTACAGTATATTCTTGTTCCGGCAGGCGATTTTCTTTATGAAATATCTTAACTTTTTGTTTTTCATTTTCGTTTAAAATATTGTATTATTTTTTCATAAGTATAGCAGGATTTATATAGCTTCATCTAGAATTATAAAAATATATTTTATTTTGAGATTTACAATTTGAGGCAGACGTGTTATACTTAAATCAATCCTTATACCATACCAAGGATTATCGGGTTACTATGATAAGGTAACACACCGAAAAGCTCTAACGCCCTGCCATCCGGCAGGGCGTTATCTTTTTACACGCTTAAATAAGAAAGGATGTTGAGAATGAAATATGCAATAGGCCTTGATATCGGAATTGCATCTGTCGGCTATGCCGTTTTAGCATTAGATCACGAAGAAAACCCGTGGGGAATTATCCGCCTTGGTTCGCGTATCTTTGATGTAGCAGAAAATCCCAAGGATGGTGCCTCCTTAGCCTTGCCACGTCGTGAAGCCCGCAGCGTCCGCAGACGCCTGCGCAGACATCATCATCGTTTGGAGCGTATAAAAAATCTTTTGATTAACACCGAGCTTATAACAAAAGATGAGCTTTTGCATTTATATGATGGTAATCTTTCTGATGTATACTAATTACGTGTAAAGGCCCTTGATTATTCTGTAGCTAATGCAGAGCTTACACGAATTTTATTACATCTCGCACAAAGACGTGGTTTTAAATCCAACAGAAAATCTGATGCCAACGACAAGGAAACAGGTCAGCTTTTGGAAGCAGTTTCCGCAAACGCAAAACGCATGCAGGAAAACCATTATCGTACTGTAGGCGAAATATTTTATAAAGATGATTTGTTCTCAAAATACAAACGCAATAAAAGCGGCACCTACCTTACTACTGTGCATAGAGATATGATTGCTGCCGAAGCCAGAACTATTCTTGAAAAGCAATTTGCTCTAGGCAACGATATCTGTACTCAAGATTTTATAGACAAATATTTATCTATTCTCTTAAGCCAAAGGCAATTTGATGAAGGTCCCGGCGAACCAAGTCCCTATGCAGGCAACCAGATAGCCAATATGATCGGCAAATGTACCTTTGAACCGAATGAATATAGAGCAGCCAAAGCAAGCTATTCTTTTGAACGCTTCAACTTGCTGCAAAAAGTTAATCATTTACGCCTATTACTTGAAGGAAAATCCATTGCTCTTGATAACGAACAGCGCAAAAAAATAATAGCATTAGCGCACGACAAGGCAGATTTAAGATATTCTCATATCCGCAAAGCTTTAGGCTTAGATGAAAAGGTATTGTTCAATACCATAACATACAATGATGATGTAAGCGTAATAGAAAAGAAAACAAAATTTAATTTTCTCCAAGCCTATCATCAAATCAAAAAAGTCTTGGCAGAAGATATGCAGAAACTTACAACAGAACAACTAGACAATATAGGTCAGATACTTTCTACATATAAAAGCGACAACAAACGTACAGAAGAACTTTCTGCACTAGGCTTAGAAAAGAAAATTATTGATGCATTACTTGGCATTAACGGCTTATCAAAATTTGCCCATCTTTCTCTCAAAGCCTTACGCAAAATAAATCCTTATCTTGAAGAAGGTAAAATTTACAACGAAGCATGTGCTGCTGCCGGTTATGATTTTAAAGCTCATGCCAACACACAAAAAACAGAGCTTTTACCTGCATACAAGGAAGAGATGGACGATATAACCAGTCCTGTAGCAAGACGAGCTATTGCTCAAAGCATCAAGGTCATTAACGCTATTATCAGAGAGCAAAAATGTTCTCCGGTTTATATTAATATCGAATTAGCACGCGAAATGGCCAAAGGATTTGATGAACGTACTCAAATTGACAAAGCAAATAAAGAAAACCAAGCTAAAAACGAGCGTATTATGGAACGTATCCGCACTGAATTCCATAAAGCAAATCCAACCGGTATGGATTTAATTAAGCTAAAGCTTTGGGAAGAACAGGATGGCAGAAGTCCCTATAGCCAGAAAGCAATAAGTATAAACCGTCTTTTTGAGCCTGGTTATGTAGATATTGACCACATCGTTCCCTACAGCATAAGCTTTGATGACAGTTTTAAAAATAAGGTTCTCGTTTTTTCTGATGAAAACCGTGACAAAGGCAACAGACTTCCTATTGCTTATCTCCAAAGTAAATTTGGCGCAAAAGCAGCTGAGAATTTTATTATTTGGGTGCAAAGCAATATAAAAGATTATAAAAAACGTCAGAAGCTGTTGAAACGTGAAATTACGGAAGAGGATATTAATAAATTTAAAGAACGTAATCTGCAAGATACCAAAACTATCTCTCGTTTTCTTTATAATTACATTAATGATTATCTGCTGTTCGCTCCTTCAGATACAGGCAAGAAAAAACGAGTTACAGCCGTCAACGGTACCATTACCGCTTATCTGCGAAAAAGATGGGGCATAAATAAAATCAGAGCCAACGGTGATAAACACCATTCTGTAGATGCGGTTGTAATTGCCTGCACTACCGACAAGATGATTAAAGATCTTTCTTCTTTTTCCCAATACCATGAATTGGAATATACGCACACAGACAAAGAAAGTCTCATAGTCAATTCTCTAACCGGCGAAATTTTAAAACGTTTCCCCTACCCATGGGAAGATTTTCGCCCCGAACTAATGGCGCGTTTGTCTGATAATCCAGCCGATGCTTTACGCAAGCTTAATTTGATTTTCTATCACGGAACCGATTTAAGTACCATTAAGCCGATTTTCGTATCACGCATGCCACGTCATAAGGTTACCGGTGCTGCGCACAAGGCAACCATCAAAAGCGCACGCTGCCTAAATAATGGTATTGTAATCTGCAAAACAAGCCTGCAAAATCTGAAGCTTGATAAAGAAGGGGAAATCGCAAACTATTACGCACCCGAAAGCGACACCATTCTGTACAATGCTTTAAAGGAACGCTTGCGTGCCTATGATAACAAACCGGCAAAGGCCTTTGCCGAACCGTTTTACAAACCAAAAGCTGACGGCACACCGGGTCCTTTGGTAAAAAAGGTCAAGGTATACGAAAAATCTACCTTAAATGTCGCTGTACAGCAGAATACTGCTGTTGCCGATAATGACAGTATGGTACGTGTAGATGTGTTCCATATCAAAGGTGAAGGTTATTATCTTGTGCCTATTTACATAGCAGACACTCTGAAAAAAGAACTGCCAAACAAAGCTATTGTAGCTTACAAGCCTTATGCTGATTGGCCTGTAATGGATGATAGCAACTTTATTTTCTCGCTGTATCCTAATGATTTAATAAAATTTGAACATAGAAACGGTGTTAAATTCGCCAAAGTAAATAAAGAAAGCAGCCTTGCTGAAACCTATTTGACAAAAAGCGAATTGGTATATTACAAAGGAACTAATATTACTGTAGGTTCAACTTCTATTATTACAAATGATAATTCGTATACTGTAAAAAGTTTAGGCGTAAAGACACTCTCTAATCTTGAAAAATATCAAGTAGATGTCCTAGGCAACTATACCAAAGTAAAAAAAGAAATACGCAGGCCTTTTCGTTAAGAGGTGATTAAAATGGCTTATCGTAATCTGATGATTGCCAGCAATGCGCAATTAAAAATAAAAAACGAGCAGCTTCTTATTAAAACAGATACTACTCACAGTGTTCCTATTGAGGATATTAATTCCGTACTCGTCGAAAATCATCAGAGCACGATAACCATTGCCACCTTAGCCAAATTAGCGCAAGACGGCGTAACAATTTTTGTTTGCGACGAAAAGCATACTCCTTGCGCTATTATGATGCCTTTTGCGCAAAATGCCAGACAATACGGTGTTGTTAAATTGCAGGAAAGCCTATCTCTGCCTCTACAAAAACAGCTCTGGCAACAGATTGTGAAGTACAAAATAAACAATCAGGCCATTTGTCTGGAATTCAATAGGCAGGACAATGCCGCACAGCAGCTTCGTTCATTGGCAAAAAAGGTAACCAGCGGAGATAGCAATAACACAGAAGCCGTTGCTGCCGCTGTTTATTTCAAAGCTCTATTTGGCCCAGACTTTATCAGAAGTAATGACGATGACCTGCGTAACGCGGCCTTAAATTACGGATACGCTATTATACGCGGACAAATTGCACGATTGATTGCCAGCTATGGCTTTCTGCCCATGAAAGGCATTCATCACAAAAGCGAATTAAACGCATATAATTTGGCAGATGATTTCATCGAACCATTCCGTCCGGTAGTTGACCTGTTTGTAGCACAAGAAGCACAAGCCTTTGAAGCATTAACACCACAGCTTAAGCAAAAGCTCTATAATCTTTTGAACATGGATATCAAAATAGCACAGCAAAATCATTCTGTGGCATATGCAGCTGAAAAAATGATTCAAAGCTTCAGCCGCTGTTGCCAAAAAACATCCAAGGAACTGCTGCTTCCTACCTTAGTAGCCTTGAGGCAGCACACATATGAATAAATTTATGCGAATGCTGGTATTTTTTGATATCCCTGTAAAAACTAAAAGAGAAAGACGCATTGCTACAGCGTTTCGTAATTTTTTGCTAAAGGACGGCTACCATATGGTACAATATTCGGTTTATGCTCGTGTCTGCAACGGCATGGATGCAGTACAAAAACATCGCAGCAGATTAAATACAGCTTTACCGGAAAACGGCTCTGTCCGTTTATTAGTCATAACAGAAAAGCAATATGAAACTATTGAAATATTGGTTGGCAACTATCACGAAAATGATACACCATTTGTCTGCGAGCAGCTTTCAATTTTCTAAAAAACTAATTTTACTGCTCATTTAATGCTAGTTACATTATTTTTTCTCATACCAAAAAGCCCTTAAAGCCAAGCTTTAAGGGCTTTTTGCAGTGGTCTATTATACCATACCAAGAACCACCGGGGAACTACAACAGTGCATCGGTTGCCGTTTAGAGCGTTCTCATTATACCATACCAAGAACCACCGGGGAACTACAACCCATTAAAGTAATCGGCGTTAATACGATCAATTATACCATACCAAGAACCACCGGGGAACTACAACGAACAAACACTTTATAAGAGAGATTTGCAAATTATACCATACCAAGAACCACCGGGGAACTACAACCAACGAGAGATGCTATTTGTTTTTGGGGCGATTATACCATACCAAGAACCACCGGGGAACTACAACAGTCCTTCTTCTTCTTTGTTCCAAGTAGGCATTATACCATACCAAGAACCACCGGGGAACTACAACACGGAGCATACGCCCATGAGATTCTGAATGATTATACCATACCAAGAACCACCGGGGAACTACAACTGTGCTTGATAACGTGGTATCAACAGTAATATTATACCATACCAAGAACCACCGGGGAACTACAACAATACCGCTATAAGCCGTCTTTGATTACCGATTATACCATACCAAGAACCATCGGGGAACTACAACTACACGCTCTGTGATATGCTCGATGGTAACATTATACCATATGTATCTGGAAATATTACATCATACTCAAAAATCTCAACATAGCAAAAGAAGCTCTCATAAAAAGTATATCTTCTTGACATTCCCTTCAAATCCCATTAAACTTAAACTAAGTTCTTCAAAACCGCAAGTAAGCCTATGCATCAAGCTCATTTACCTGTGGACAATTAAATAAGCAGTATATCCTGCAGATGCATCTTTTCTGCAGAAGCTTAAGCAAGGCCATTTATATTTATATTTATATGGTACATTCTAAGAGTAGTACAAACTGACGATTTTTTATCGTCAGGGTACTGCTCTTTTTTGTTTTTCAGGCGCTTTGCAACTGCTTATGTATTTTTTACTTTATCTGTGTTAAAATGAAAGGAGAAAAACCATGCAAGACCTGGCAACAAAATTTGCAAACCTGACAATCCAAAGCGACTTCATCTTCAAGAAGGTTATGTCGCGCAAGCGCATCTGCAAGC
>OJMO01001499.1_pt1 | contig 14336 bp, 14 predicted proteins | sample 1597241 | NCBI WGS metagenome assembly OJMO01 (sample SAMEA2452129, study PRJEB22498) | human gut metagenome | biome: human feces; feature: human gut; material: feces | place: Australia | collected 2012 | reverse complement strand
AACAACCACCTATGAATACAGAACGAAGAGAGCGAGCATTAGCATACTCCATCACAATCACTCTATAGTCATCATGAATGAAGGATCCCAAGTATTGAATAATCGATGGATGAGACAAGGAGGACTGAATAGCTATCTACTTCACAAATCAAACGAATCTTCACTTCTTCTTCCATTCGCTTCTTTGATTCTTCTGATAACTGGGATATTGTTACATGGAACTGCTTCAGAACTACAAATCGATCTATGTTTACCAAAAACAAAAGAAAGAATACCTGATTTCGTATCCTTAGCGAGTTTTACAACAGATGTAGCTCCAGAACCGATGGTTGACAATACAGCGTATCTATTCATCGTTTGGATCTGTTACAATCTATACATTATTCTATCATATATTGTCAATACACGATGAATCTAGTGTCTTTTGTAAACCTTGTCAATCACACAATCAAATTATGGGGATCCCAATCGCACTTTCGATCGCTTCTTTGTCTTTGAATGATTGTATACGATAGATTTATCCTATATAGAACAAAAGATCGCTCAGCAAAAATAGTCCTAAATATTGGAGTTACAGAATTTTGTATCTAGCATTATTCTTCTCTTTTGGTAGTAATGCAGCGTTATGAGGAATTGAACAAGGTTGGTGAAGGTAGATAAATCAGCAGATGGATCTGATGTATAGGAACGTATGGAGTTGTATTTCAGGCAAGAGATACGCGTACCGGTTATATAACTCTGTACTCGTTTATGATTAGGTGAGATTGTTGCACTCAAGAAGATTCGCTTGAATTCTCGAGAAGAAGGAATCCCAAGTACAGCAATTCGTGAAATTGCCCTTCTGAAGGAATTACATCATCCAAATATTGTTCGGTTGATTTTGTTCGTTTCTGTAATATGCAGACTCTATGATGTGATTCATACTGAAAACTGTTTGACAATGGTGTTTGAGTTTTTGGATCAGGACTTGCGTAAGTATTTGGATCGAGAACAACTGTTGGACATTCCTGTGATTAAGGTAGTATAGAGGAATGGAATTCTAATGATCAGTCGTTTATGTACCAAATGTTATTAGGACTTCAGGAGTGTCATCGCTATCGCATTTTGCACAGGTGGGTTTTATGTATAAATATAATTGTAGAGATTTAAAGCCTCAGAATCTGCTGATCAATCGTGATGGTGAGTTGAAACTTGGTGATTTTGGTCTGGCTCGTGCTTCGGGAATTCCTGTGAAGAAGTATGAATGATTGGTTCCTTCATCACCAGATATACAAGTGAGGTCGTCACTTTGTGGTATCGTTCTCCAGATATCCTTCTTGGTAATCGTGATTACAACACCAGTGTTGATATGTGGTCTTGTGGTTGTATTTTTGCAGGTATGGTCATGAGAGAAGAGTTATTCCAAGAATTGTACAATAGTACTCCTCTATTCCCTGGTCAGAATGAAGCAGATGAACGTGATGTGATATTCAAGAAGTTAGGAACACCCACTTTGGCTACAATGCCCAAGCTTGCTAGTTATCCTGAATGGAATGCTTCATATCCAATGTATCCTCGAAGATCTCTAAATGAACTCGTTCCTCGGATGGATAGTAATGCATTAGATTTGTTGAGTGTAGAAGATGAGGGATTGAATGAAACATAGCGATTACTGACATATGATCCGGAAAGACGTATTGATTGTCAGCAAGCTCTGGAACATCCCTATTTTGATGATATCAAGAGAAAGACTAATAGAAGACAAATGTAATCTGAAGGAATGGCTGTTTCCAACAAACAGACATCACGTTCTAATCACACATAATCACCTTCACTTTCATCATAATACTTATGAATCATTGTATATGTCTTAGCTACACGCAAATAAGACATCAACATTCCTGGCTGCACATAAACAGGTCGCTGATTCAGTTCTTTCCAACACTTCTCAGAATACATATGGGCCACAACATTACTTGATCGATCTTTACAAGTATCAGGAAGTGGAATACTGAAGTTGGAGATCTCTAAGAAGAGTAATTGTGACTGCTCCGCAATAGAGTTGAAATGAGATGATGATATGAGTTCAGGACTTACCACTACGACACAACTTCCAGGTACCATATAGATCATATTCACAAAGAGAGATTGAGATACACCAAATAGAATATCCGTCTCGAAAAGGGCATGTAGTTTAGTTGCTTTGCTAACCTCATCCATCACAATACTACGATAAGACCAAATCTATGTTCCTCATTTATCCTTATTCTTACAGCCACTTTCTTCTTAAAGAAAGCATCCAATTCGTCCATGTTCAAAATAGTTCCTCTCTCTCCTAACACTTCTGCTCGTGATTTCGCATGAAGGACAATAGCTGTTGTTGGGACTGGAAGCTTAGAATAGAACTTGTAATATCGATATGCAGCTAATCGGACAGTATCTGCTTCATACAAATCTAAATGAATAGATCCTTCTTCAGCATATTGAATAAGAGTCGGAACAGTCTACTCATTAATCACTCCTCTCAACAGAACCAGCTCACGATAGCATGTGAGACCTGATGTCATATCCTCACGATAATACAGAAGAACAGGTCGTTGCGATGGATAAAGAGACTGGAGAATAGATAGATACTCATAGATATCCGATGATGCTTCCATCGAGAGGAAAGGGAGAAAGGCTCGAAGAAGCTATTCATCAGATGATAGGAGATGAGGGTACAGAAGGATACTTAGTACTGTGGAGGGCAAAATGAAGAAGGAAATTCACAGTAGCAAACTGAGAGATGCTATCCATAGAGGAATCTGTCAGAAACAGATAGTTTCCATCAACACTCTGATCCTTTTCTGTTTCCAATTGAGGGTATTGACCTTCAACCACTGCAAAGAGATCTTGACGAGGAAGATCTAGCTAAGAAGTGACACATAAACTTACCCTTCATAATAGAAGAGAACTTTGAGTTGTCTTGCAAGTCTGTGAAGAGGATTAACCGCATTGATTCTGCATCATAACACACATTTCGCAGGAAGATCAAGTCAAAGCCATTCCCACTATCAATTCGATGAATAGAAGAGTAGATAGAACTAACCATTCACTTTAAACACAAACCAAACGATTGTAAAGCGGTTGGAATACCTTGAATCGGACTTCTATTCGATAAATCAAAACTAAAGAGTCCAACTTTAAATAATCTCTAAAGAAAAGAACTCGACGGTTCTCAATTTCGGATTTCCTTTACATTACAAGAAACAGTTCATTTTTACAGCTCAGTCCTTCTAAAGTCATACGTCTTCATTCGGTATGAAGGATTAATACGCACACTTTCTTCTAGTTGTCTAGTTTTATCAACATTCTTACCATTCACTATCACCTCCTGCTTCTTAGGTGTTAAGATAAGTCTTTCCATCAAATTCACATACAGCTACGATACGATCGGATATGGAGTTCTGTTGACATCAGGACTGATATCATTGCAATCAGTACCGATAATGTCACACAAATTGTATATCCTTTCACCAAAGGGTCCATTTCAGTGAATCTTAATAATGGGCATTTTAATTATCCAATGCGTTTCTCAACCCTTTTTAAATAGGAATTAGTACTTCTGAGAATAGATACGATTCCATAAACAATCAACGACAGAGAGACGATCAAAATAAGCTTGAATACATTTCGAATTGATAGGTATATTCAAATTGAATCTCTTACTCATCACATTTCATTCCCCAACAAACAGGTCATACAAAGAGATTCACAGAAAACGACAATTTTGGAATATGCAAAGAGTATATCTTTGTTTCATCCAGAAGAGAGCCACATCCCTCACGAACACAATAGAACTGCAACTGTTTCATTTGTTTGCTTATCATACTGTTGTACTGGAGTTGGAGTGTTCGACAAATCAAATTCTACAGATCATTCCTCAATCCCTCAACAACATATTGATTCAAATATTCCTTTTGGAGATCTGTAAACGCCTTCTAATGATTAGTTCATTGGATCACAATTACCTTTCCTTGTTCTCGTTCCCGCTGAAAGGATTCATACAAGCCATTTGTTTGTTTTCGTATCAGTTTCTGGAATCGATTTCTTTCTTCTTCCTGTTGAATCAAAAGTCGACGTATCTTACTAGAGAGAGGATGTCCTGTCTCTCTCAAGGAGACGAAATCTGATTCCTGATAAGGAGTGAAGGGATGATATTTCGACTCTTCCTGTTCTTCAGTTACCTTGGTTGGACTCTGTTCCAATCCAAGAGAGTTCTTTGGATCCTTTCGTGGTCTTGTGGGTGTTTCAATCACAGGCAAAGCAGGAATCGCTGTTGTGAGTATCTTGGAAGGACTACAGAAAGGTGATTCATTCATCACTTCCACTGCACCACGCTTATGAGTTGGTCGAGGAGGTGTTACTAGTGATTCTGGAGCAATCGAAGCAGAAGGTGAGTCTATTGGCTCTTGTTGAATTAGGGGCTCAGCTGATGGTTCTGGTTGAGTGAATGGTTGTTGTTGGATCCCAAGTTCTAATCCATCCATCTGAATTGATTGAACCACAGATTCTGGTGATGTCACCTCCAGAGACGATACTGGAATCAACGTTTCTGGTTCAGACACTTTGTGTTCAGGTGAGGAAGGAACACTCATTGATTCTGAATCACTGAATATGATATTGTGACGAATAATCAAATGAGATTCAACACTTGGCTCCACATCATTGGTACTCTTCTCTGATGTTGAGAGTGTTTCTCCTCCCTCTCCAATCACTTTCCAGCTATGATCCGATTCGTTTCCTGAGCTATGGACTGACTCATCCCAGCTGTCTTCAGGAAGTAGTTCTGTGATAGCTTTCAATTCCTCTGGCTTCCAATCACAGGATTCACTAAGAGGAGAGAGAGGTGATGATATAGGAATGTCTTGTGATTGTGGAATTGTCTCTGGAACAATTCTAACTGTCTCAAGAGGCTGAACAATCATCTCTTGCGATTGCACAATCACTGGATTCTGTGTAGTTGTCTCTGGAATATCCACAACTCCTTCCAAAGGATTCACATTTGGTTCCTCTTCCATCTTCTTCTCAGAATGACATTCTAATTGTACCATCAAATACTCATACATCCTTTGACACTATATATCAGTATATCTCTTACCCATACTTCTTCACCTGTACGACCAAGAAAATGAAGTGAAAACAAACCCCACTTATCATTTGGAGGATAATTCTACACTCACAAACAATCCTCATTCTCACATTCACTGTCTCCAGTAACTCATTCTTCTCCTCTTCACTCCAGTCTTCAGAACGACCTGAAACCATAGGAGGAAGATACTTCAGATAGTACTCATTTGCATTGAAGGGAATCGCATCCCATAATTGACGACGAGTCTCATCCCAACTTGAATACTCAGTAGGTACATAGCGATGAGTCAACGAAATCTGAGCCTTTTGAGCCAACTTGGTAATTCTCCCTTCATATCATTCACATTCCATTATGATACGTCTCTTCTTTTTCTCTTTCATTTCTCTATGATTCTCCTTCTCTACAAGTCAGCGAACTGAATCAACCACTACCAGGAGGACTAATAAAGATATCAAGAGGTTCATCTACCTCAGCTGAATCAGGGAGATCAGGGAGATTCGAAAGAGCATACTTATCCGAATGAATGAGAAACGTGTACTGTTGTTTACACTCCTATTCATCAAATAATCCATTCATCACTTGCTTTCACACCAATATCCAACAATCGGGAAACTTCTTCCCAAGACAACTTGTCTTGATTCACAGATATCAACAATTCACGATTCTTCTTTATTGTCCATCTGCTTTTAGGTACTACAGATCGATTACCATCCTTTTCTTGCTCCATCTCACTTCTACATAGATTATTGTCCAAACTCATGTCCACTTTTCTATTCACAATTCTTCCGTTTGCTGTACACGTCAAAGAATAAAACGACCAAGAAAGTCTATTCTCTTAAGTTTGAATGGAATCACTTTGCCTCCACTTTTGCCGCCTTCATTCATTATTGCTGTAAATGATTGATATCAAGTTGAGCATGTACTGGAACAATGAATGAGAGAAAAAAGAAGTGAGGATGAAGAGAAGTGGTTATTATCATCAGTAATCAGCTCATCTACTACTTTCCATCATTCAACCTGTAGGCGCGCAATAGTAAATGGTAAATACTTGCTCAGGAATCAAATCTCCAGAATCCTATCCAAACTATTCCATCATCCAATATAAACACATTCTGAAAGAATGAACGAATTATCCATTATCTCTCCTGAATACTAACCGTTTTGTTCATAAACAGTCATCCATCATTTCAAATCAAACACTCATTTAACAAGAATCAACTATTATTCATTTCAACCAAGAGATAACAACAAATCGAAATCGAAATCTCATTGGTTCAAAGGATACCTCAAATCCGCAGGTCAAGAAGGAACTGAAGATCACAATTATCTTGTTTAGTAACACAGTTTTGTGGTTTACCCACTTTTCAGATATTGATAATGCAGGAACAACGTGAAGATATGGGAATGGAGCAGGAAGTAAGGAGTTGGAGTTTGCCACCAAAACCTAGAACCGAGGACCAACCCCTCTAGAGAAGTTGGAAGGGTCTGGAATTAATGCTAGTGATATTAAGAAGCTGCAAGAAGGAGGGTATTACACAGTCGAAGCTGTAAAGACAATTGGATGGACTGATAAATAGGTTGCAATGACAACAATGAAGAAACTAATTGAGGTGAAGGGTATTAGTGAAGCCAAAGCTCAAAAGATCCAACAATGTGCCATGAAGCTTGTTCCTATGGGCTTCACATCGGTTTGAAATGATTCATACTGATGATTTATAGGCTACAGAATACAATGAATTGAGGAAAGATGTAGTTCACATTTCGACAGGTTGTAAGGAATTGGATACTATTCTAGCAGGCGGAATGGAAGCAGGAACACTCACAGAATTGTATGGAGAATTTCGAACTGGTAAAACACAATTGTGTCATACACTGTGTGTGATTTGTCAGTTACCCAGAGATAATGGTGGTGCTTCTGGAAAGGCATTGTACATTGATACAGAAGGAACCTTCCGTCCAGAGCGACTTATTCAGATCAGTGAACGCTTTCAATTGGATAGCAACGAGGTTATGAACAATGTGGTCTATGCTCGTGCCTACAACAGTGAACACCAAATGCAGTTGCTAGTTGAAGCAGGTGGTTTGCTTGCTGATGGCTCTTTTGCTTTAATCATTGTCGATTCGGCAACTGCTCTATTCCGAACAGATTACACAGGTCGTGGAGAACTCTCCACTCGACAACAGAATCTAGCTCAATTCTTGCGAGGTTTGCAGAAACTTGCTGATGAATTTGGAGTTGCTGTCGTTGTTACCAACCAAGTCGTTGCTAATCCTGACAGTGGCGTTTTCGCAAAGGATCCTCTCAAACCAATTGGAGGCAACATTATGGCCCATGCAAGTACCACAAGGTAAAAGCAACAATGAACACTCACAACTAGATTACGTCTAAAGAAGGGAAGGGGAACAACTCGAATCTGCAAAGTCGTCGATTCTCCTTGTTTACCAGAAGCAGAAGCCTCTTTTGGTATCTCCGAATTTGGAGTTGTTGAAGCAACCGAATAGTCATTGTAACACTGTCTTTTTCGTTTTGTTTGAAGGAAATACACATATAATAACTTGAATCACTTGTTTTGAACTGGGGAACTCAAGAGGGTTCCACGTTTTGAGGAGACGGAGAATGGAAAAGAATGAGCTTGGATAGATGAAATTCCCGTGATTATCGAATTGTCCTCTGAGTTGGCTTTTGCTATAAATAGCTTTTGCTAAACCCATTGTCAGCTTGAATATAAGATGTTCAATACTCTAGTAAAGCGTACAGTGACATATGCTGTAAAAACGGGCAGTAAGTGTGGTACTACTGTTCCCAGAGCTGTTATTGCTCGAAACGCAAGTAATCGTAAACGTGTTGCCATCGACGGTAATGAAGCTGCTGCCCATTCGATCTATCAGGTCTCGGATGCTGCTATGCTTTTCCCTATCACCCCCTCTTCTGGAATGGGAGAGCATTGCGATAATTGGGCTAACAAGGGTCTTAAGAATGTGTTTGGACAGACTGTGACGATTTCAGAGATGCAGGTAGGGAGTTTGAGTTTACTAGGTGTAATGAGTAGTCTGAGGCTGGTGCCGCTGGTGCCTTGCATGGAACTCTCACAGGAGGATTGTTGGGTGCCACTTTCTCCTCTTCTCAGGGTTTGATGCTGATGATTCCCAACATGCACAAGATTGCTGGAGAACTCTTACCTGGAGTCATTCATGTTTCTAGCCGCTCTATTTCGAGAATGACTACTTGTTTGTATTGTGATTATGGCGATGTGTTCCAGACTCGCGCTGTAGGCATGCGAGGGATCTGTTATGAATAGGCTGGATTTGCTTATCTTTCTGCTCATTCTGTTCAGGAAGCTCATGATATGGCTTTGATCGCTCATCTCTCTGCGTAGTCTCTTTATGTTTCTCTGACATGTAGTATTGAGAGCAGTGTTCCTTTTGTGCACTTCTTTGATGGTTTCCGTACTTCTCACGAGATGGCTTCGATCGAGTTGATTTCTCCTGAGGACATCAAATCTATCTTCCCTTTCGAAAAGGCATTGGAACATAAGAATCGTGGAACGAATCCCACTCATCCCAACAGCATTGGTGTGGCATATGGTGATGATGTGTGGATGCAGGCATGTCAGTCTCACAAGCCATATTATGATGCTGTTCCTGAAAAAGTACAAGCTGCAATGGACAAGGTGGCAAAGGTGAGTGGTCGTCAGTATCATTTGTTTGATTATGTTGGAGCAAAGGATGCAGAGAATGTGATTGTGGTGATGGGAGCTTCTGCATCAACTGCTGAGGAGACTGTGAACTATCTGAATCAACATGGCGAGAAGGTTGGTGTGATGAAGGTGCATTTGTGGCGTCCCTTCTCATTGAAGCATTTTGCTGCTGCTCTCCCTCAGACTGTGAAGAAGATTTGTGTGTTGGATAAGGTGCGTGAGGATAATGCTTATGGTGACCCATTGTATCTGGATGTGAACTGTGCAGTGAATGATATGGATCGGAATATCCGGGTGTTGGCTGGTGAGTTTGGTATTGGAGGTAAGGAGTTCACTCCCAATCTGGTTCAAGCTGTATTTGAGAATATGAAGAGTGCTTCACCTAAGAATCACTTCACATTGGGAGTGGATGATGATGTGGGTCATACATCTCTCCCTATTCCTCCTCCTCTGAATACTCTTCCTTCCTCTGTGAAGCAATGTATTCTCTATGGTCTGGGTTCTGATGGTACTGTGGGAGCTACTCAAGAGGCCATCAAGCTGATTGTAGCAAACACAGATCTGTATGCTCAAGCGAACTTTGGTTTTGATGCTCACAAGTCAGGTGGTCTGACTGTGACTCATGTGCGATTTGGTCCTGAGCCTATTAAGGCTGAGTATAATATTCAGGATGCTGATTACATTGGATGCCATCTAGCGAGTTATGTCCACAAGTATAACATGGTACAGAACCTGAAGGAAGGTGGTACTTTTGTGTTGAATGCTCCTTGGAAGACTGTGGAGGAGTTGGATGCAAATCTGCCTCCTGCTCTGAAGCGTCAATTGGCTGAGAAGAAGGCTCAATTGTATGTGATTGATGCCACCTCTGTAGCTCAGAAGGTGGGTCTGCGTCAGCGTATCAACATGGTGATGCAGGCTGTGTTCTTCAAACTGTCGAATGTGTTGCCTGAGGCTCAGGCCACTGAGCTGATTGCCAACAATATCCGTCAGCGTTATGCTAAGAAGGGTCAGGCAGTGGTGGATATGAATATCACAGCTATGGAACAAGCTGGAAAGGAGTTGATTCAGATCCAGGTGCCTGAGTCTTGGAAGAACTGTGAGATGGCTCCTCTTCGTACCTTCAGTAAGGATGTTCCTAAGGAGTTCACAGACTTATTCTATCCTACCACTCTGTTGGAGGGTGATCAGTTCCCTGTATCGAAGTTCACACCTGGAGGTATTCAAATGACCAACACTTCTAAGTATGAGAAGCGTGGATTTGCTGTATCAGTCCCTGTATGGAATAAGGATACATGCACACAGTGTAATCAGTGTTCAGTGATGTGTCCTCATGCTGTTATCCGTCCCTTCCTGATGGATGCTGAGGAGACGAAGAAGGCTCCTGCTGCCTTTGCTTCACTTCCTGCTGTGGGTGATGAATTGAAGGGATTGAACTTCCGTATCCAGGCCTCTCCTCTGGATTGTACTGGCTGTGAGGTGTGTGTGAATGTGTGTCCCACTCAGTCTCTATCAATGAAGCCTCTGAGTGAGGTGTCAAAGGAGCAGAGTGATAACTGGGAGTTTGCTATGACATTGACAAATAAGGGTCATTTGGTGGATAAGACAACAGTGAAGGGCTCACAGTTCCAACCTCCAATGATTGAGTTCAATGGAGCTTGTGCTGGTTGTGGAGAAACTCAGTATGTGAAGATGTTGACTCAGCTGTTTGGAAGTAAGATGGTGTTGGCTGATGCAATGGGTTGTTCGATGGTATGGGGAGGTACTTCTGGTTTGATTCCATTCACTAAGGATTCAAAGGGATATGGTCCTGTCTGGTGTTCTTCTCTATTTGAGGATCATGCTGAGTATGGTTATGGTATTGTGAAGGCCAATCAGATCAAGCGTCAGCGTCTCCAGAGTAATATTGAAACAGCTCTACAAAGTGATGCCTCAAATGAGTTGAAGACATGTATGAAGCAATGGCTAGAACATAAGGATGACAAGGCTGTATGTGATGATCTGTTTGAGACAATGATGCCTCTGTTGGAGAAGGAGAGTTCGAAGCCTGCTGTGAAGGCTGTGAAGGACTATGCTGATATGTTGCCTGTGATTACAACTTGGCTATATGGAGGTGATGGATGGGCTTATGATATTGGTTTTGGTGGTTTGGATCATGTGTTGGCTTCGGGTGAGAATGTGAAGATTATGATTCTGGATACAGAGATGTACGCCAACACTGGAGGTCAGCAGTCAAAGGCTACACAGATGTCAGCTGTAGCAAAGTTTGCTGCTGGAGGCAAGCGTCAGATGAAGAAGGATATGGGTCGTGTGGCAATGAATTACAAGAATATCTATGTGGCATCGATTGCTATTGGTGCAGATGCTCGTCAGGCCATTAAGGCTCTAACAGAAGCCAACTCCTACAATGGACCTGCTCTGATTATTGCTTATTCACCTTGTCAGCAGCATGGAATGCCTTCTCAATTGGGTATGTCTCATCAGGCTGATGAACAGCGTAAGGCTGTGGAGTGTGGTTACTGGCCTCTGTATCGTTACGATCCTCGTCGTGCTGAGAAGGGTGAGAATCCATTCCAGCTGGACTTCAAGAAGCTGAAGGGCAAGGTAAATGACTTCCTGGAGGGAGAGAATCGATTCTCAGTCCTGACTCGTCAGAATCCTGAGATGGCTAAGTTCCTTCATGAGGAGTTACAGACTGAAGTAGAGAAGAGACATGCAGAGCGTGTGAGAATGGCAATGTCGGATAAACAGCTGTACAAGGAGTTGAGCAAGACCTTTGGAAAGAAGTAAGTGTCACTTTTTGTTTTGTGTTGTTTGTTGGATGATTGAGTGAAAACAGTTTCTAAATCAAAAGCTTAACAATCCTCGGATATACCAAGGATTCTTCACATTAAAACAAAACACCATGAATAATAGACAAACAGAGATAATAGCTAGACATGTTGATATTGTATCTGATAGAGAATTCTCATGTTCTACAGATTTCTTATCTAAAGAGAGCAAGGTAATGAATTGGGAGGATATGAAGATAACTATAATGGAATCAGAACTCAATATGTACTTGTACAACCATACAACACTCCTTCAACAACAGTAGCTCCTCGTACAGAAAAGAGACTCACTCCTTGACGTGTTACAGAAACCAATGGAGCACCACGAAATAGATCATAAAGAATACCAGAGACAACAATGATCATACTACAATCAAGAGAATAGGAGAATACTACAAACCATAACAAATATGATACCAGGCCTGATGATCGCCAAAGAACGAATAGAAGAAATCAACATGAAACAGAAAGGTATATCCGAAGACAATTAGCAATATTGCAGCAAGAACTATAACTAATAGAGTGAGAAACATATCCGAGTCATCAATAAACTAGAAATGAATAAAAGAGGGAAATTCAACCTCCACTCCTGTAATACGAGTTAGAAAACGTTGAATCTCACTCTCTGTGAACACTGTGTCATCCTTTTCGATCACCAACAAACTTCTCTCTTCTTCTGTTATCTGATTCTCAATCAGTCTAGTCTCTCCTACCTCGGATATGGGATGATTTTCAGGTAAATACACTAAAGAAGGATATGAAGTGAGTCCCAAAACATCGAAAAGTTCTGGATCCTCTTCTAATGTAATTACCATGAAGATTACATGGTGATCTCTCAAGTTCATCTTGTTCCATCGTTGAGCAGTCTTTGCAAATGCATCATTTGAATTTCTAATCATCATATTCATTTATTTCATTCAATACACACACGAAATACATTCATTTGGAGTCTTCGTATAGGAAAACAGCAGAACCGTATCATAATCACGCATATGACCCACAACATATTCATTGAACTGATCTTCAGTCAATACAGCAGTATTTTGATGAGTTAGAATTGACATCTCGAGATAGTCACTCTGGGAAAATAAGGTTACAAATTGAATTAAATACTCTGGAAAATGTCACAAATGACAGCAGAAGCAAGATCCACAACCCTAGTAACATTTCTTTGAGAAGAGATTTAGTTGTGTTCCAGAGATTGATTTGAGTGTATTAAGTGTGTTTGGAATTCTATCTTTTGACTCTTTCATTTCTTTCTAATGGCTATTTTTAATAAACTTCTAAAGGAAAATGATCCTTACAATATGAATAATCTCAAGTTTGAGACAATCAAGAAATGAATGAGCAGTGATCAGAGATATCTTGATAATCAACATTCTCACACTAGAAGGGTTCTGCGAATAGATATTGAGTCCCGTGATTCTCGTCTAAAGTTGGTTCCATTCACTCCAAGAAGCCATCAGATTGTTCAACCAGCTGATTATTTCGATAAACAAATGGTGAAGTATAGGTAGGTGTTGTGAATTGAAGTTGATTTGGATTTGAGAAAGGAGGTGTTGTTTTTGGTCTGAAGTGAGTGATTTGTGTATATGATGATTGTTTCTTAACGATGAATGTAGTACTACTCCTGTGAATCCCGCTAAGAGTACCTTGGTTTGTTGGTTTGTTTCTAAACGTAGGTTGTCACACTCGTGGTTCCTACCTAACTGTTCACTTCAAGAATGCTCATGAGGTTGGTGCTGCTATCAAGGGAATGCCTCTGGTGAAGGCTGAGAAGTATCTGAAGGATGTTATTGCTCACAAGAACGTGATTGCTTTCCGCAGATACAATGGTTCAATTGGTCGTCATGCTCAGGGCCATCTTGTGAAGGCTCCTGGAAATCTGTGTAGATGGCCCGAGTCTGCCTGCAAGTTCTTCCTTGTGCTTCTGAACAACCTGAAGGCTAACGGAGAGGCGAAGGGACTGAATGTGAAGGAGTTGGTGATCAACCATGTTCAAGTGAACCATGCTCCTGTGATGAGACGTCGTACCTATCGTGCTCATGGTCGTATTGGACGTAGGTAGAAGGGAGGAGAGGTAAGAGGTAGCTTACCAGAGACATCCTGCTCATATTGAGATGATGTGTACTGTGAAGGAAGCTGCTGTTCCTAAGAGCACTTCTGTAATGTGTTGGATTTGAGAGTGAGGTGTAGGCTCCTGTGCAGTATCGTATGACCAGAAAGCAACTTGCCATTCGCCGTCTTGTGTGTGGAGGAGGTGTGTCTGCTTAGAACTCATATGAATAGTGGTGATGGTTGTCTCCAATGTTTGAAACAAACAACTGAATACCATGACAGACCAATTACTAGAAGAATAATAACAGCAATGATCACCCAAAAAGCACCTGATTCTTGCAGTTCAGGTTCAGACGACTCTTCAGACGATTCATTGTCACTGGACAGGAAAGAACGAACTCTCCTTACAACATAGTTGATTAACGATATTAACAAAAACACAAGAGAACCATTTCCTATCATGAATGAACCGTTATTGAAACCGAAACTAACAAAACCGGGAAGACCAAATGCCGCTGTCGAAAAAAAGCTAAAAGGATTGCGGGCATTTCTCTATCCTTCATAGAAACATAACTCTCCTACTGAATGATCCGACTCTTCATAATGGGCTTTCGGTCGTTCATGTTTTCTTTCTTCCTTTCG
>OJMO01001498.1_pt1 | contig 14337 bp, 30 predicted proteins | sample 1597241 | NCBI WGS metagenome assembly OJMO01 (sample SAMEA2452129, study PRJEB22498) | human gut metagenome | biome: human feces; feature: human gut; material: feces | place: Australia | collected 2012 | reverse complement strand
CCCGCATTTTAATGCTCTTTAGCTTCCGGCCGGAAACTTTATTTCTTTATTTGTCTATATTTTATCAATAGTTTTCTTTTATCGACAAAATATATAAATTTATCTTATTTTTCTTGTCTACAAAATAACTATTTTCTTTAATCTTCCATGAAAGTTACCGAAGATTTTCCTCTATTGGTACAATTTCTGTAATGAAATTTTATAAAATGATAAGTATAATAAAGATAAATTATTGACAAACATAGTTAAAATGTGCAAACAAATGTTTGCAATAATTGAACTATGGTGATATAATTTTTTACATCAATAACAGATGGGGTGGTTAATTTGCAAACATATGTGAAAACTTTATTAGAAATATTGAAAGAAATAGAAGAAATAGAGGAGCCACCCTCTATCTCTTAACGTATTTTTTAACTTCTTCTTTTAACATTTTCATTAATAGTCGTTCAGCTTTTGGGGAGCAGTTACCTTCTCGGTCAATCTCCCCGACTTCTATTAATGTGTCTATTACGGTTTTTAATCCTTCGAACATTTTAATTTCTACATTGTCATTCACATCCAACCAATCAGAAACTTTTGTATTTGTGGCTTTAGCTAGTTTATCAATAATCGTAAGGCTCACCTTTTTATTTCCATTCTCTAGGGCACTAATATTACTTCTTGCTAATCCGGTCAATTTAGCAAGTTGTGTTTGCGTCAGATTATTCCTTTCCCTGTACCTTTTTAGTTTTTCTCCAAAATCCATTTTTATCATCTCCTTCAATATATATTATATCGTTTTTATGTCTTTTTTTCAAGACAAAACAAAGAAAAAATAAATATTTTGTCCTTAAATAAGGACATTAGAAAAAAGAAGAAATTTAAAGAAAAACGCTTATAATTTGGATACATAACGAATGAAGGCGTTTTTTATTACTTTACTTTGTCCTTAAAAGAGGTCATAATATAAGCATACCAAGTCACTTGGTACACTTCAAAAAATAAAAAATCTAATAAAGCATATCTGATTACTAAAGAAGAAAAGCCTTAATTAAATTAAAACAAAAGAAGGTGAAGTAATGAATGGAATAAGAAAGAAAAGACTAGAAATTGGGTTAAAGCAAAAAGCAGTAGCTAAAAAAATAGGTGTATCTGCGAAAACTATGCAAAGGTATGAGTTTGGGAGGTTTGCCCCAGATACAGAAAAGTTAGAACAATTAGCAAAAATATTTAATTGTTCTGTAGAGGAATTAATGGAGGAGGATAAAAAAGATGGTTAAAGATGTATTAAAGGAAGTTTTGGAAGAATGCTTAATTACAGGACCAAATGATAAACCAACCTATGAAGAACTTGAAGCAGAGGTAAAAAGATTAAATACAGAACTAGAAAGATTAAGAGCAGGAATATTAGAGTTAATAAGCCCAGCAAGTTAAAGGGGGTATATAAATGCACAATTTAATAGTGAAGTCAGTAGACTTCTTTGGAGATAGTCTAATAGCAGTTAAAGATGACGTTACTGGAAAGATTTACACAGGGATAAGTTTTATTTGCAATGGAATAGGATTTACAAAGGGACAAAAAGATAGACAAGTTCTTAATATTCAAAATGATATAGTCCTTAAAAGAGGGTGCCTCAAATTTGAGGCAGGGGTAATTGACCCTAACAATGAGACTTTAGCAATAGATATAGAATTTTTACCTTTATGGTTGGCAAAAATTTCTATAACTCCTAAAATGCAAGAGGAACAGCCAGAAGTAACTGAAAAGTTAGTAAATTATCAACTTAAAGCAAAAGATGTATTGGCAGAGGCTTTTATAAAGAAACCAGAAAAACCAACTTGTATAGAAGATGTACTTATTTCTAGTTTACAAGAAATGAAAGCATTAAAAGGTGAGGTACAAGTTATAAAGCAAGGACAATTAGAAACACAAGAACAGTTGCAAGGAATAAGAGATATAGTGGCTATTAATTCTAATGACTGGAAAAATGATTGTAAGAACTTAATAACTAAAATAGCTTATAAACTTGGAGGCATAGGGCATATACAAGATGTATATAAGGAAGTTTATTCTCTTTTGGATAGAAGATTAGGAACTAAGCTTCAAGTGAGACTTACTAACAAGCGAAGAAGAATGGCAGATGAAGGTGTATGCAAATCAAGGAGAGACAAACTTAGTTATATCAATGTTATAGAAGATGATAAGAAACTTATAGAGGGATATGTTGCAATAGTAAAAGAATTAGCAATAAAGTATGGTACTGACTTAGGAAAGGAAGAAAGAGAGGTGTAGCCCATGCTAGAGAACATCTTCAAAGGTGGGGTTACGATAGTAAATCCCGAGAAAAAAGAAGAAGCTATGAAAAGATATTACAGTTTTCTTATATGCCTTATCAGAGAAGGGAAATTCAATAATAACTAAGCAATATAGCAGATATAAAACAGAAATATACAAGAATTTTGTAATAGTTTAGAGGATATAGACATGAAGATAGTAATAGCAATAGTACTTGTAGCTATAGGTTTAATGGCTTTAAGTTTAGCAAAAGTATCAGATGATGATGTAGAGGAGTTTGAAGAGAGTAAAGATGAAGAAGACTTATAAAGTTATAGGTTACAGAGCAGATAGTAAAGATAAGGATAAGATAGACCACTTGTTAATTCTCTTGAGGATTAAGTGGGAAAAGAAGGAGAAAGCATTTAAGAATAAGGATTTTAAGAAGGCTTTCAGTAGTAAAAAGGAATATTTAAGGCTTGTTAGAGAACTTAAGAAATTTGGAATAAGTATTGAAGAAGGAGGGTTACTATAATGGCAATATATAGAATTGAAATGGATGAAACAGTTGTTTTTCATCACGCAATAGAATTTGAAACTGAATTGTCAGAAAACAAGGTTGATAGAATTTTAGATGATATTCAATCAAATTCAAGTATTTATGATGTGGCAAATGGTTTAAAAGAAAGAGGTTTTACAATTCTTGAAGGTGATGAAGATGAATTAGGGGAAACTGTAGAAATGAAAATATCAACTTTGGAGGAAATATAAAATGAAATATAAGCAAAATATGTTAGATTTGCTAGAAGAAATTAGAGAAAAAGTATTAATCTCAAATGCATCACCAGAAGAAAAGGACATAATAATAAACTCAATATATGAAGCTAGGGACTACTTTAATGATTATGCTTCTGAAGTTGCAGAAAACAGTGAAGAAATAAAAGATAAAATCAATCAAATACTTGATTCTGAATTATATATTATTGAGAGGATGACAGAAGACTAATGAATAAAGAGCTTGAGAAAAAAATAGAAGAAAACAAGGAAAGATTTGCAACTGAACCTTTTATATATACAGAGCAAGAAGATGTGGACTTTATGGAAGAAATACATTACACAATACTAAAGTTGGAAAGTAGAGCAGACAACTTAATGGTAGTGATAGCTTTATTAGCTTTGGTATTAACATATTTAATCATTTAGGAGATGTATAAAGTGGAAATTAAAGAATTAGCAAACAAAATAAAAGAGTTGAATATAGCAAGTTGTACCAGTTGCCCTTTCTGTGAGGAAGCAAAGTGGTTTGGAAGAGATTGCAAATTGCATGGAACTATATGCATATGCATTGACGTAAACATAGGTAGTGCTGAGAGCTTACTACAGCTGGAACACTTCTTTGAAACTGGAGAAGTAAAAGAGATATTGGAGGAAGAAAATGATTGAGTTCCAAAAACTTTGGTGTATCTGTAGAGTGTGCAATAACTGTAATGCAGAAGAAGAAATAAAGGAAATTAAGATTGCGAATTTCAGTATTGCACTATGCAAGAAGTGCAGGAATAAACTAAAAGAATTATTGGAAGAAGAGGGTAAAAGAAATGACTAAATTAGAAATGTTAAAGTATTTAAAAGAAATTAAAGAAAAATGTGCAAAATTAATATGCTATGATTGTCCATACAATGAGGTGTGTGATGAAATGGGATGTTCTCCTTGTGAAATGTATGACAATTTAATACTCCTTTTGATTGCTGAAAAGGAGAAGAAAAATAATGATTAACAAAGAAAACTTAGATAAAAGAATTTGTGATTGTGAGGAGGCTTCAAACACTCAAACCTATAGGGAATTTATAAGAGAAAGTGAAAATGCTTTAGGGTTAGTACATTGTGGTTTGGATGGACTTCTTGATCATGAACTAAAAAATTATTTAGATTGGATAGATTATCTTTTGGAAAAATAGGAGTAAAACATGAGTAATATTCAAGCAGTACAAGCCAGTTTCATTCGAAGAAAGGTTCAGAAAGAATATGAACAAAATGGCAGAGATTGGCTTGAGATTATAGAAGAAGAGGTTGAAAAGATTAAAGATGAAGTAGGTGCAAGAAGGTTAAAAAGGTCTGAAATAATTGCAAGAAATAGAATTGCAGTAAATTATATAAGAAAAAATAAGCACCTTAGCAGAGAAGAACTAATAAATTATTTAGTCGTGGAATTGAAATTTGTAAGAGGCACAGCTCTTAGACTTACAAGGGAAAATGGAAAGCTAAGAGAAACTAAGCCAAATCCTTTTGGAACTGGCAAGGGTCTTAGAGCCTACTTAGATAAGCAAGAGGCAGAAGAACAAAAGGCATATGAAAGAAAAATGCTAGAGGAAGAATTAAGCAGACCTAAGTTCTTCTTCTAGCAAAAAGAAAAAAATCAAGAATATTATATCACACAAAGGAGGATTTGAAAATGGAGGTAGTAGTTGATTTCTCCAGCTTTCTTGAAGTAGAAATGAAAGTTGGGAATAAAATAGAACTCAAATCTGATGATGGAGAATTCAAAGGAATCATGGAAAAAGAATTCTTTGAAAACCTAATATCAAGATATTTAAATGCAGTTGACCTAAGCACAGTTAAAGCTTTTGCAAAACACGCAGAGGACATCATAAAAGAAGAGGAAGAGGAGGAAAAGAAAGATGAATATATTGCTAAAGAAATTGTCTCTTAAGAACTTTAAAGGCGTAAAAGAATTAAGCCTTGATTTTGAAAAGATTACAAACATCACTGGAGAAAATGGAACAGGAAAAACAACAATATTTGATGGCTTTTTATGGTTACTTTTTGGGAAAGATAGCCAAGGAAAAAGTGCTTTTGAAGTACAGCCACTAGATAGCCAAGGGAATGTATTACATGGCTTAGAAACAAATGTAATTGCAATATTAGATGTAGATGGATATGAAAGAACATTTAGTAGGACACTATCTGAAAAATGGGTGAAACAAAGAGGACAAGCAGAGGCAGAATTAAAAGGGACTCAAACAACATTTGAAGTGGACGGAATACCTACTAAGCTAAAAGATTACCAAACTACAATCAACAGTATCATCAATGAAGACCTGTTCAAAATGGTTACAAATCCCCTTTTCTTTCCAACTATGAAGTGGCAGGACCAAAGAAAAATTCTACTAGAGATTACAGGCGAACCAAAGGAAGAGAATGTAATCAAATACAATCCTTCACTTAGTCCCTTGAGAGATGAAATACAAGATGGCATAGACAACTATATTAAGAGGGCTAAGGCAAGCATAGGGAAGCTAAAAGACCAGGTGAAAAGTATTCCTTTCAGAATAGATGAATGTAGCAACTCTATTGTGGAAGTAGATATGAAAGCACTTAAATTCCAGAAAAGAAGTGTAGTTGGTGGGATAGAGCACTTGGAAGAGCAAATTGCAGATAGTTCAAAAGCAAATGAAGAAAAATTGAAGCTTCAAGATAAACTTTTTGAATTGAAGAATAAGCAGAATGAAGTAGCAATCAAGGCAGCGCAAGAAGCACAAAAACCTTTGGAGGGTATTGAAAATAAGATAGCTGAAACAGAAAAAGAGGTGCAGGTAAATACTCTTAACATTTCTGGACTAGAAACTTGCATAGCAAGATTAACAGCTTCAAGTGACTTGCTGAATAGTGAAATAAAAGACAAAAAAGATAAACAGCAAGAACTTAGAAATGAATGGGTAGAAGTGAATAAACGTACATTTAGCTTTGATGAAAACCAATCTATTTGTCCTTGTTGTGGAAGACCTTATGATATGGGGAAAATAGAAGAAATTAAGCAAAATGCAGAAGAAACATTCGCTATTAGTAAAAAGAAATCATTAGATTTAATTGCAGATGAAGGCAAGAAACTTGGTGATAAAATAGCAGAGCTTGTGGAACAAGTATGCAAAAACACTTCTGAGATAACAAAATATAAGTGTAAAATTGCAGAAATTGAAAAAGAAATTGAAAGCGAGAAAGCTGAACTACTTGGCTTAGAAAAGCAAAAGGAAAGCTTTAATAATGCTACAAAGTTAGTTATTCCAGGTATGGAGGAAATAGTAAAAGAAATAGCACTTATAGAAGCCAATATAAAGGCTTTTGCAACAACAGACAATTCTATACTAAAAGAGAAAAAGAAAGAGTTACAGTGGCAATTAGAGGGCATAAACAAGCAACTAAACGCAAAAGACAATAATTCTAAACTCCTTGCAAGAATAGAAGAACTTAAGGCTGAGGAGAAAACATTGAATGTCAAAATTGCAGACCTAGAAGGCAGATTATATCTAGGAGAAGAATTTATAAGAACCAAAGTTGAACTATTGGAAAGCAGTATCAATGAAAAGTTTGGCGGAGCAGTTACCTTCAAACTTTTCAATAATCAAGTGAATGGAGGACTTTCTGAATGTTGCGAAGCAATGGTTGATGGAGTGCCATTTAGTAATGTCAACACCGCAGGAAGAATAAATGCAGGACTAAGCATTATAAAAACTCTATCAGAACATTATGGAGTACAAGCTCCAATATTTATAGACAATAGGGAATCTATTAACAATATAGTTGATTTTAAAGGGCAGATAATCAACTTGAAAGTCAATAAAAATAAAACTTTAAAAATTGAAAGTGAGGAATAGAATCATGGAAAACAAACAAATAGCAACAGTACAAGAAAAGAATATTACAGACAATGTATTAGGCAGAGTAAAGGAGTTAGAAGCTACAGGAAACATTATGCTCCCAAAAAACTATAACCCAGGAAATGCACTTAAAAGTGCTTTTCTAATCCTTTCAGAAACAGTAGATAAGGATAAAAAGCCAGTATTACAAAGCTGTTCTCAAGTAAGTATTTGCAATGCACTATTAGATATGTGCTTACAAGGATTAAGTCCAGTTAAAAAACAATGTTACTTTATTGCTTATGGAGGAAAACTTCAATTGAGTAAGAGCTACTTAGGTAATATAGCGGCGACTAAAAGATTGGAAGGGGTAAAAGATGTAAAAGCTCATGTAATATACGAAGGAGATGAATTTGAAGAAGGGTATGATTATAAAACTGGCACAATAACAGTTACCAAATTTGCTCCTAAGTTTGAAAATGTTGACCTTTCAAAAATTAAAGGAGCATTTGCAGTAGTGATTGGAGAAGATGGACCAGTTCATACAGAAGTAATGAATATTAGTCAAATTAAATCTGCATGGAACCAAGGCGCAGCTAAAGGAAATAGTGGAGCACACAAAAACTTCACAGATGAAATGGCAAAAAAGACTGTTATAAATAGAGCATGTAAGAATTTTGTTTGCACATCTGATGATAGCGATATTCTTATAGAATCTATCAACAGAACTAATGAATATGTTCCAGAGGACAAGGTGGAAAATACCATCAAGGAAGTACATGAAGAGATAAAAGATAATGCAAACCAAGAAGTTATAGATATCCCACAAGAAGAAGTCAAGGAAGATGTTGTTGAAGGACAACAAGGTATGTTTGAAGGAGCACCTTTCTAATGAGTATTAAGGTATTAGCAAGTGGGTCAGCAGGCAACTGCTACCTACTTGAAACTGAAAAAGAAATATTGATATTAGAATGTGGAATTAGATACAAAGATATTTTGAAAGGTTTAAATTTTGACCTAAGTAAAGTTGTTGGGTGCTTAGTATCCCATGAACATAAAGACCATTGTAAGGTTGTTGATGAAATTATGAATGCTGGGATAGATGTATATATGAGTGAAGGAACAGAAGAAGGGATTGACTTTAAGTCTTCTGCAACTCATAGAATCAACATAGTTAAGCATGGAAAAAGATATAAGATAGGTGGGTTTGATGTTGTCCCTTTTAATGTGGAGCATGATGTAAGCGAGCCTTTAGGATTTCTTCTACAACATAAAGAATTAGGAAGGATATTATTCGCTACAGATACTTATTATCTTAGAAATACATTTATAAATGTGGACCACATACTTATAGAATGTAACTATAGTGAGGATATTTTAGAGGAAATTCCGCCATATAGAGTAAGGGTTCTTAAGAGTCATATGAGTTTGGAAACCTTGAAAGAAACCCTTAAAACTTGGGATTTAAGCAGAACAAAGGATATAACACTAATTCATATTAGTGAAGGTAATGGAGAACCTAAGAGATTTAGAAAAGAAATAGAAGAGCTAACTGGTATAAAAACTTATGTTGCAATACCGGGACTAGAAATAAGGTAGGTGAATGCCAATGGCGGAAGGTTGGATAAAGATTTATAGAAATATCCAGGAACATTGGTTATGGAATTGTGAGCCATTTAGTAGAGGACAGGCATGGATAGACCTTCTGCTTATGGCAAACCATAAAGAAAATAAAGTAATGATTAATGGGAGTTTGATTACTGTAAAAATAGGTGAAAGAGTAACTTCTATAAGGAAACTTTCTGAGAGATGGAAGTGGTCAACTTGCAAGGTTAAGCACTTTTTAAAGCAGTTAGAAAGTGACAAAATGATTGAATGTTTGAGTGATACTTCTAAAACAGTAATCAAAATAGTAAATTATGAAAAATATCAAGAAAATAATACACCTCTAAGCCTTGAAAATACTGGTTTGAGTGGGAAAGTACCAAACACAGAACAAACACAGAACAAACACAGAACAAACACGGAGCAAACACCAAAAATACACAGAGCAAACACAGAACAAACACAGAAAAATACAAACAAGAATGATAAAGAATATATAAAGAATGAAAAGAATGAAAAGAATGAAAAGAAGGAGAAAGAAAGAGAAGAAAATATAACACAACCTCCATCTATTTTCTTCCCAACAGAAACCCATAAAAAAATCTTTAACCTTGTTGGAGAAGTTGGATACAAAACATGGTTCATGGAATCAAATATAAAACAAGGAGAAGGATTCATAACAATAGTTGCACCTAATAATTTTATTATGGGAGTTATTAGAGATAGATATTTAGAAAAATTAAAAATAGAGCTAAGAGAAAATATTTTGTTAAAGGAGAGCTAAAAATGAGTAGAGAGATTAAATTTAGAGCAAAAACATTAGCACAAGACGTGTGGTGCTATGGTTCTTACTTCAAACACATAAAAAGACAAGTATCACCTTTAGGAGACAGTTTAGAAGAGAAAGATATAGAGCATGTGATGATTAGAAGTAGTTTTGCGGATTGGAATATGCCAAGACGCATAGAAGCAATATTAGTAAATCCTAATACAGTAGGGCAATATACAGGAATTAGGGATAAGAATGGCAAGGAAATTTATGAGGGTGACATAGTAGAATTCAATGATGTTGAATATTCAGATTCTTCAAGCCAAAAATTCACAGTTAGAAGTGGAGAAGATTTTCATAGGGATTGCTGCTATCTGCAAAACATAAATGAATATATAGACCAATACATCAAAGACAATGGAGAATATCCAGATGATTCTATACAAGTCATTGGAAATATATACGATAATCCGGAGCTGATAAAGGAATGTGAAGAATGGTAACTTGACAGTTAGATACATTAGAGAAACTTATCCTGGTTGTATTATAGATTATCCAGAGATTCCAATATGGAAGTTAATAGAGAAGCAAGGAGTACCTCCTACAAGGCTTATGAGGTATTGTTGCAAGGTACTAAAAGAGTATGGTGGAGAGGGTAGAACAAAAGTATTAGGTGTAAGGTGGAGTGAATCTACTGGAAGAAAAAATAATAGAAAGATGGTGGAGCTTTGCTACAAGAACTATACAAAAACCATCAATCCAATTATAGATTGGACAGAACAAGAAGTGTGGGAATTTCATCAACTATACAATCTACCTCACAATCCTTTATACGACATGGGATACAAGAGAGTTGGTTGCATAGGTTGTCCTCAAAAAGGAAAGAAAGGAATGCTAGAGGACTTTAGGAGATTTCCAAAATACAAAGAAAATTATATACGAGCATTTGAAAGAATGCTGAAAGTTAGAAAAGAAAAAGGATTAGAAACTACTTGGAAAACTGGAGAAGAGGTTTTTGAGTGGTGGATTAATCTTTAGAGGAGATTTAAAATATGATACAAATACTTGAATTATTTGGAGGGATAGGAGCACCAAGGTGTGCCCTGAGAAATTTAGGAGTGCCAGTAAAGTCTATTGACTATGTAGAAATAGATGAAAAAGCAGTAAGAAGCTACAATGCTATGTTTGAAAAAGAATATGAATATAGACCTCAAACAGTTGTGGGCTGGAACTTAAAACCAGACATACTTATACATGGGAGTCCATGTCAAGATTTTTCCATAGCAGGTAAGCAAAAAGGAGCAAATGAAGGTTCTGAAACTAGAAGCTCACTTATGTGGGAAACTATAAACATAATAAAACAGATGGGAGTATGGAAACCTAGAATAGTAATTTGGGAGAACGTAAAGAATGTTCTTAGCAAACACATGATACACAATTTTACAAAATACCAAAATGAAATGAGCAAACTAGGTTATGTAAGTAATTATGCAATACTAAATGCCATAGACTTTGGACTTCCTCAGAAAAGGGAGAGAGTATTCACAGTTAGTTGCCTAGATGGAACTTTCTTCGACTTTGAAAGCCTAGAAAGAAAACCTGTAAGGAATATAAAAGAGTTCCTAGAAGATATACAGGAAGAACAGTATATTGTATCTCAACCTAGTATGCTTAGCAGAATTAACTGTAGCAATAACGGATTTAAAGGTAGAGTAGAAGTCATAAAAGATTACTGTGCTACCATTACAACTAAGCAGATGAGATGCCCTAATAGTGGAGTAATAGAATTAAATAATGGCAGGTATAGATACTTGACAGAACGTGAATGTTGGAGACTCCAAGGTTTTACTGATGAAGATTTTGAAGCAGCATTAAGAGCAAACCCAGGTACTTTAGGAAAAATGAATGGAACTCTATACAAACAAGCTGGCAATAGTATGCCAGTCCCAATTCTAGAAGCAATATTTAAGGAATTATTAAATATAACATAACAAAACATTATGTAAAGTAGGAGGAGATATATATGAACAAGATTAAAATACAAGATTTACAAGTAGGAAAATTCTATAGGGCTTTCTATAAAGGCGTAGAACAAAATGGAGTTTTCAAGGTTGGAAATAGTGGCAGATTATTTACTTGTACTGGACTTGAATGGGAAAACTCATTATTCTACTACAATGAAATGTTTGATACTACTTTTGAAGAATTCAAAAGGGAGATTGACTGGAGTAAAGTGCCACGAGGGACTAAGGTTCAAGTAAAATACTGTGAAGATAGAAAGTGGGAAAATAGATACTTTGTGAAATGTAAGCTTAATACTAAGTGTCCATTTGAAGTTTCTGAAATCAAAGATGATGATTTTACAAAATTAAAAATGGAACACATAAGTAGCATTTGGGAATGTTGCAGAATACACCCATCAGTAGAAATTCCTAATGAATGGTATAAGGAGGAGAAATAAATGAAATTTGTAGTAGAAGGCAAAATAAAAGGCAAAGCTAGACCAAGGTGGTCTAGTAAAAGTGCAAGTATGTACACTCCACTAGAAACTAAGCAATATGAAAACTATATAGCACATTGTTTTAGAATTGCAGGAGGAGAAAAGATAGAAGGAGCAGTAGTATTAAATATTACAATGCTATTTGCAATTCCAAAGAACACAAAGAAATCCAATAGAGAATTATATAGGCTTAATAAGGTATTGCCAACAAAGAAACCAGATATAGATAATTGCTTAAAAGCGGTTATGGACGGGTTAAATAAAGTGGCATATGAAGATGATAAGCAAGTTGTAGAAAACCATATTATCAAGAGGTGGACTACTGGAGTTGAAAGATTAGAAATTGAGATAGTTGAAGCAGAAGGAGACGAAGAGTATGTATATTTTTTTGGCTAATATAGGAGACAAGGTAAGAGTTGTTACTACAAGCGAAAGGAAGAAGAAACAAAAGACGGGAAGAATTGTCGGAATTACCGAAAATCTTATAGTAGTTAGATATGAGAAAGGCTATAGGGAAAGTTTTAACGTTGCAGATATTGTGACACCAGCAAGAGCTAAATTGCTTGTACAGAATAATGGGAAAGAATGGAGTGAAATTGAGTATGAAAGCGTAAAGGAAAGTGAAGATATGTGAAGATAGGAATAAGATTTTTAGATAGAAATAAACTTCCAAATGAGAAAGGGCAGATAATAAAAGTTGCTGAGGAAATGTATGAATTTATTAATGCAACGGGAGATGAAAACCAATTAGAAGAATTTTATGACCTAGTACAAGCTTCTTTAAATTTGCTTCAAATCAGAAACTTTACACTCCAGGAAATACAGGAAGCAGAACAAAAGCATATAGAAAAACTTAGAAAGAGAGGTTGGGAAATTGAGTAAAATAAGAACTCTTAATGAAGATAAATACAATATATCAAAACATAGATTTAAAGAACTATATTATTTCTGCTTGCAATATGATGAATGGAAAGATGAGCTTAAATACAAAACAGACAACTTGAAAAGTCAGGAATTGTCAAACACTCCTATATCACATTCAAACACTAGCGCAGTTGAAAACCTTGCTATAAGAAGGCAACAACTAGAAAACAAATGTAAATTGATAGAGCAGACAGCAATGGAAACAGATAGTGAATTATATCAATACATTATCAAAGCAGTCACAAATGAATATGTGACATATAAATATCTGCAAACAATAATGAATATTCCTTGTAGCAGAAATACTTACTATGATAGGAGAAGGAAATTCTATTATCTTCTATCAAAAAAAATATAAAGTTTGGGACTCGAGGGACAAAAAAACATGTTATTATGTAAAAAAGGAAATTAAAAGTCAAAATCTTTCCTTACTACACGGGGCACTAGTCCATATACGAAAGTATCCTCGTGAATCCTTCGAGTATTTTGTTAAGGCACCGAAAGGTGCCAATATGGAAAGTTGGCAGAGCATGGCTGAATGCACCGGATTGCTAATCCGGCATACAATGACGATTGTATCATAGGTTCAAATCCTATACTTTCCGCCATTTAAAATTAAAATCCTCCCTAATTTTAAAGAACTCTAGCAATAGGGTTCTTTTTTAATGTCAATAAGCCAGTAGAAAAAAATAAATATGAAGGAGGGAATCCTTCTTAACACAATTTAGTATAATCCTACTGGCTTTAATTTTATAAAAGTGAGGTGGCATTGATGAAATTAACTGAAAAGCAAAAGATATTTGTTAATGAGTATTTAGTGGATTTAAATGCCACTAGAGCTTATAAAGTTGCTTATCCAAATGTGAAAAAAGATGATACCGCAGCAGTAAATGGCAATAGATTGCTAAGAAATGCTAAGGTTAAAGAATATTTAAATGAGCGAATGAAAGAAAGGGAAAAAAGAACAGAAATAACTCAAGACAAAGTTTTAGAAGAGTTAGCAGCTATTGCCTTTAGTAATGGGTCTAAATATGCAAAAGTAATTGAAGAAACTGTCTATGATGAAAATGGGGAAGTTCTATTGGATTCTGATGGCAATATTGTCAAACAAAAAGTAGTTGACTTAGTTCTTACTGATGAACTATCAGAAACAGATAAAAAAGCTATAGCTAGTATCAAAAAAGGTAGAAATGGTATTGAAATATCTACCTGCGATAAGGTTAGAGCTTTAGAACTTTTAGGTAAACATTTAGGCATGTTCAAAGAAAAGGTTGAGGTATCAGGTAATATAAACAATCCATATGAAGAATTAACAACAGAGCAGCTATTGAAATTAGCTAGTGATAAAGATGGATAAAAAGTTAATACAGTTAGGAGCTAAATGTGAACTTGCAAGACGTGAGTTCTTTTTTTATTGCAATTTAAAGGCTCCTGATTTTTATAAACTTGATAGAAAATACCTCATAGAACTTTGTAATGACTTCCAGGAGTTCTATGAATCAGATGACCAAGTGCTTATAGTCAATGAACCTCCTAGACATGGAAAGTCAAGAACAGCAGGACTATTTGTTGAATGGGTACTTGGGAAAAACCAGAAAGAAAAAATAATGACTGGTTCATACAATGAAACTCTTTCAACAATGTTTTCTA
>OJMO01001484.1_pt1 | contig 14461 bp, 17 predicted proteins | sample 1597241 | NCBI WGS metagenome assembly OJMO01 (sample SAMEA2452129, study PRJEB22498) | human gut metagenome | biome: human feces; feature: human gut; material: feces | place: Australia | collected 2012 | reverse complement strand
AGAATCGAATCGCCAGATGGTTTGCCATATATTTTCCTGAATATAAAGACGTTTATGGGGATTTAATGGCAGTCAGCGGACGAATGATACTCAAGGAAGCTCCATTGCCGGAGGATATCAGAATACTTGGAGTGAACGGTGTAAACCAGATTTGGAGAAACGCGAAGCTGCGAGGCACTGGAATGAAGAGGGCAAAGATCCTGGTATCAGCTGCAGAGCATAGCGTTGGAAGTAAGGAAGCACCGGAAGCGGCAAGGATTGAACTGAAGAATCTGCTGAATGACATGGATGTATATGTGTCAAGGATGGAGGAACTGCTCCAAACTATAGAGGAAAAACTGAAGACGATTCCATATGTTGATAAACTGATGGAAATCAAAGGAATCGGATTGATTACAGTCAGCGGATTTATTGCAGAAGTAGGTGACATTGGACGTTTTGATAATCCGAAGCAGCTGCAGAAGCTGGCGGGATATGCAATCGTGGCAAATGATTCCGGAAAGCACAATGGAGAGAGCCGGATCAGCTACAGAGGCAGAAAACGGCTGAGATATCTGCTGTTTGAGGTTGCAATGTCGCTTGTGGCGAAGAACCCGGAGTTCAGGGAGCTCCATAATTATTACACAACCAGAAGGCTGAATCCATTGAAGAAAATGCAGTCACTTATGGCAATTGCAGCCAAGCTGATACGAGTCTTTTATGCGATGCTGACTAAAGGTGTGGATTATGATCCGAAAAAGATGGTCAGTGACATCAAGAGACCGGCAGTTTATCTACAAGCTGCGTAAGAAAGACAAGTAACTATAATGGAGGCTGTCATGTGGACAGCCACTGAATCAAGCAGAATGTAACAGATAACGTCCACTGATCACAGTGCTGGAACAGGAAGCGAGTCAGTAATCAATAATAAAAAGAATGAGCCAGTAGTCGGCAGAAATAGTCACCATGGGGCATATGACCCCGTTAAGGAGCATAGCTGACACCCTGGTTATGGGCAGGCAGGACGAAGGAAGTTAGGACCTCTGGAGACAGAGATGATCCTGGTGGATATAGGAGGTTAGCTGCCATAGAGGGATGGGTATACACAAGGCCAGTAAAGCGGAAATCAATGACGTTTTATTTTGTATACCCTCTAACCACTATTTCAGTACCTGATACATCGAAATGCTCATAGCTGTGGCTTATTCACTGAGATATGAAAGGTTGAAAAACCTTGAATTTTCAATAAAAAACACTTGATTATATGATTTAGAAATATAAATGCTATGTGGGGAGGATGAGCCACTTCTTCTCCACATGCATAGCATTTATATAAAATATGGAGACTGGACAATGAAAAAAAATTTAATAGTATTGCTTGTTTGCATGATCTTTTTTACTGGGTGTTCTTCTTTGTGTATTACTTCAAATGCAATGTCTTCTGATGGGAGTATGGTGCAAGCCTACACAGCTTCATTGGAAAAATCAAATTTACGAACATATATAGATGTATATGAAAGTCAACTTTTATATATGGAAATGGGAAGAACTGCGGTTGAATTCTTTATTTATAATTTTCAAACGGGAGAAAATCAAAGCGTTGGTTATGTTTCTGATTTTGCCTTAAAAGGCAGAAGTAATGTAATGATAGATGACATTTTATATTTTTATATTAGCACATATAGTGATAACGATATGAAAAATGTTCTGTATGCTGTAGACTTCTCAGAAATGAAAATGACACCTATATCTGAGAATTTATATTTGCAAAAATTAATTCCTGTGGTTGAAATGAATAATCAAATCATTGCTTTACAGGGGAATGCTCTTTCAGACGGTTCTATGGATACTTTTCTTGAAACGATCACTAAAGATGGTGATTTTAAGCAAATTAGCATGGATTCAAGCAAGGTATATTCAACTAGTGCAGAATGTAACATAATCTATATTGACAGCGATAACGAGTATTTATATGTTCTCGAACGAGCTAAGAATAATTCTGACACGCAATATTTTTTAAATAAATATGATCTTGACTTTATTTGTGTTGGGACGATTGACATAACTTCTATTTTTCGTGATTATGAGATAACTGATAATATTGGAGTGTGTTATGCTTTTGACAATTATTTTTGCATAACCGATTATTCTGGCGTTTCCATTATATGTAAATATACCGACAAAGAAATCGAAATGCTCTTATGTGAAGCTAATTTGGAGTACATTCCTAATTCGAATAATAAAACAGGTTATGAATTGTTCTACTTAAGAAACACAAATGATATTTATCGTCTAAATAAGCAAACAGGTGCTTTGGAAATTCAAAATTATTCTATGGAAAATGAACAATTTGTTATTCGATGTGTGTTATCGTATGATAATATGCTAATGATTTCAAAATATTCACTGTCAGAAACTGATACTAAAGATAAACTCTATTTAGTGCCTTTTACAGATAATTCTTTAAGTAATTGATTTATATTATTATGTAAATAGTTAATAACAGTCGAAGGTATTTGATAATAATTTACAATAAATGTAGATAGTTTGATGGCTTGATATTCTATAATCGGAATTGGTAAGAGTATACCCGCAGACATCCAGTGCCTGTCCCCGGCAAAAAAACATATTTTTATATCTTTACAGAAAAAGTCCACCAGTACGATGCGTAGTGCATCATGACTGGTGGACTTTTTGCTTCTTAAAGAATCAGTATATTGTGCTGCAAAAAAGAACCCCATAGCAGTTCACTCTGTACCGTCAATGGGCTTCTTTTTCATTATATCAATCAAGCTCCGCTTTTTTTATCATCTCTTGCTGGTCAATCAAGACATCAATCAACTTTCCTACGGTTATCAATGTTGTTACATTACACTTTTTCAGTTTTGCAGCAATCTCATTATCAATGATGCTGTCGCATTTTGCATATGGGGTATCCAGTAAAAAATAGTCAAAGTTCTTTTCCAAGACGAATGCCAGTTTTAGAAGCATTGCCAAAGAAACTTTCGTCTGTCCAACTTCAACATGGCTCATATGATTGTTCGAGCAACCAACCAACGCACCCAAATCAGCCTGACTATAACCCTTTTCCAGTCGGGCAGCTCTAATGCGCTGACCAATCTTAACGTAATCAATTTCCGGTTGCGTTTCAATCACCTCCATGCTGTGTATGATTCTGCTATACATTATAAAATGTACCAAAAATCTCAACAACCAACATCGGGTGCAAGTTGCATTTATAAATGCAATATGATAAAATTTTATAGGCAGATTGCATTAAATGATAGAATGAAAAGAACCCCAAGACGACAATATGAGCTATCTTGAGGTTCTTTAAAATAAAAAATTCGTAGAGTACATTACTCCACGAATCGCATTCTTCTCTGTTTTTTTTAGTTTATATCTTTATTTTACAAATTGTCGCACTGTTTGTCAATATGTTAGGGACATAAAACACGAGGTTTTGCACAAAAATCCATCTTAGAAAGTTCCAAAGTCACAATTTGCCGTCAGAATTATAGTCATATTGAAGGAGGTGTACCTTATGGCACGAAAAGGAGAAAATATTTACAAAAGGAAAGACGGCAGATGGGAAGGAAGATACATTAAGTCCCGATCTTCTACAGGCAAAGCCAATTACGGTTATGTTTATGCAAAGTCATATCGAGAAGTCAAGGCAAAACTTATCAGTCAAAGTTCGTGCACGAGTAATTCTGTCACTGTCGATCCAGAAATTAGCTCAGATCAATTTGAACAGGTTGCTATGGAATGGTTTCAAGCTATATGTCCTAAAGTGAAGGAATCTACAAGCAACAAATATAGGAATCTTCTCAGCTCGTATATACTTCCTGTGTTCGGAAGCAAACAATTGCGTGATATAACACACGAGTTTATTGAAACGCAGTGTAATTTTTTCCTTGTTTCTGGTGGATTAAAGGAGAATGGACTTTCCTCTAAAACTGTTTCAGATATTTTATCTCTAATTCGAAATGTCTTACAATTTGCCACCCGAAACGGGAAAGCCATTTCTTGTGACGCACGATCTATACAGATAAAACGTCAAACGAAGGAAATGAGAGTTTTGAGTCGTGCTGAACAGGAAAAATTATGCCAATACTTGTATTCTAATCTTGATTCCTGCAATATTGGTATATTAGTATGTTTATTCACTGGTCTCAGAGTAGGTGAAATTTGTGCGTTACGATGGGAAGATGTTTCATTCTCAGATTACACAATCCACGTGCATCAAACGCTCCAGAGAATCCAAGATAGAACCAACAGTGAATACAAGACAAGGATTGTTGTTACCACACCAAAAAGTGCTTGCTCCATCCGTACTATTCCAGTACCCCATGGCTTAATGACTATTCTTACAGCACACAAAGCTTCTTCTACTGGCTACATCCTAACCAATAGCGATCAGAATCCATTAGAACCAAGAACCATGCAAAATCATTTTAAGAAGGTATTGAAAAACAGCGGAATCACCTCCGCAAATTATCACTCGTTACGTCATACATTTGCTACAAGGTGCATAGAGCTTGGATTCGATGTAAAAAGTCTCAGCGAAATATTGGGTCATGCCAGCGTGAATATTACAATGAATCGCTATGTACACCCATCCATGGATTTAAAAAGAGAAAATATGCAACGGCTTTCTGATTTATTAGCCGTCAAATAAATTGTCAACACCGTCAAATAATGCTGAGTTTTCAGTGTTTGGCGGTGTTTTTTCGTGGAGTAATGTACTCTACGAAAGAGTATACCCAGGAGGAGATTTATTGATTCAATTTGTAGGGCGAGATGCTTATAAGCAGTTTTGGAATTTTAGTAAAGATGAGAAAGAGAACTTGGCCACTCAATTGGCGATTGAGTTACCCGCACTCAGAGGAAAAGTTGGTGCATCACAAGAAGAAATTGCTTCGGCTGTTGGTATTTCACGACAAACTTATAGTGCCTACGAAAATCGGACACGCCCAATTCCATGGAGTTTATATCTAGCACTATTGTTTTATTTTGATTACATTCCAAGTACACATTATATGATTCGCCAGCTTGAATTATTCCCAAATGAATTAGACGAATGTTGGTTAGCTGGTAGAGTTTTTATTGAGGAAGAAAAATGAGCGAATATTCACAGCAAATAAAAAGGGATATTACATGAACAAAAATATAAAATATTCTCAAAACTTTTTAACGAGTGAAAAAGTACTCAACCAAATAATAAAACAATTGAATTTAAAAGAAACCGATACCGTTTACGAAATTGGAACAGGTAAAGGGCATTTAACGACGAAACTGGCTAAAATAAGTAAACAGGTAACGTCTATTGAATTAGACAGTCATCTATTCAACTTATCGTCAGAAAAATTAAAACTGAATACTCGTGTCACTTTAATTCACCAAGATATTCTACAGTTTCAATTCCCTAACAAACAGAGGTATAAAATTGTTGGGAGTATTCCTTACCATTTAAGCACACAAATTATTAAAAAAGTGGTTTTTGAAAGCCATGCGTCTGACATCTATCTGATTGTTGAAGAAGGATTCTACAAGCGTACCTTGGATATTCACCGAACACTAGGGTTGCTCTTGCACACTCAAGTCTCGATTCAGCAATTGCTTAAGCTGCCAGCGGAATGCTTTCATCCTAAACCAAAAGTAAACAGTGTCTTAATAAAACTTACCCGCCATACCACAGATGTTCCAGATAAATATTGGAAGCTATATACGTACTTTGTTTCAAAATGGGTCAAGCGAGAATATCGTCAACTGTTTACTAAAAATCAGTTTCATCAAGCAATGAAACACGCCAAAGTAAACAATTTAAGTACCGTTACTTATGAGCAAGTATTGTCTATTTTTAATAGTTATCTATTATTTAACGGGAGGAAATAATTCTATGAGTCGCTTTTGTAAATTTGGAAAGTTACACGTTACTAAAGGGAATGTAGATAAATTATTAGGTATACTACTGACAGCTTCCAAGGAGCTAAAGAGGTCCCTAGCGCCTACGGGGAATTTGTATCGATAAGGGGTACAAATTCCCACTAAGCGCTCGGGACCCCTTGTAGGAAAATGTCCTAAGTGTGGCAACAATATTGTATTAAAAAAATCGTTTTATGGTTTTCAAATTCCGATTTATAAGTAGGGTATTTTATTTACCCTACTTATATTTTACAATTCTAAATCGTAGTCATCTCTTGATTTTTCTTTATTTAAATCTATTTTTTCACTTTCTTCAATTTTACTTAGACCAATATCCATATATTCCATTATTTTTAATTCTCTTTGTATTAATTCTGGGTTTTCTACATATTTATCATAATTTTTTCTAAAATGTTTTACATTTTTTAAGATTCTTTCTGGAGGAACTTTGTTAGAAAGTTGATACATTACAAAACTAACAGTTGCAACAATTTTAAAATTAAATATTTTATCGGCTATTTTGTTCCAAAAAGAAGGTTTATCTTTTTCTTGTTCAATAGTTGTATTTTGCATTTCAATTATTCGAGCATTATTTATTTGTTTTTCTTTTTCAAATTCTTCAGCAAGTTGTTTTCTTTGCTTTTTATGGTGTAGTTCTAATTCTGCGATACTTTCTTCAATATAATTCTTTTTTCCTTTTAAGTTTTCTATCTGCATTTCAAGTTCTTCTAGTTTTTCGTTTTCAGACATTGCTCTATTTTGACACATTTGAATAAATTTAGGATCTTTTTTTAATTCATTTTTTATTATTTCAATTTCTTCTTCTATGATATTTTCTTTTTGTTCAACAGGAATTTGTTCTATAACAGATTTCTTTATTTCTTCAGTAGGATTTTGTATAAGTTCAACTATAGCCTTTTCTTTTATTTTTTCTTCATTTTTCAGTTGCTCAACAGTTTTATTTCCTTCTGCAGTTGCTCCATTTAAAATATTAACCTTTGTCTGCAGTTTGTTTTCTAAATATTCTTGCATTTCAGGGTGTATTTGCTTTAATTCCACCTTATTTATACATTGTTTTGCATTTACTTTATATTCTTGTTTCTTTTTATCAAATATAACAGGAACAAAGCAAAAGTGCATATGTGGACTTGTTTCGTCTAAATGTACATAAGCAGAAACAACATTGCCTTTACCATATCTATTCGCCATAAAGTTATATGCTTCTCTAAAAAACAATGCTTTATTTCCTTTGTAATCTGTAGGCATAGTAATAACCCAAGAAACGAGCCAATTAACATCTTTTCTTTTTAGCACCTTAAATTCTTCACATCTCTTTTTCATAAATTCATAGTCAGTCATTCCTGTATGCTCTGGTGCAAGATTATAATTTAAATAAGTTTTTGAATGGTCTATTTCTTGATTTTTGTAAGTCCTATTTGGATCACTTCTATCACAATGCACCAATATATTACCAGACTGATTTCTTGTAAATTTTTCACAATTCATTTTACCACCTCCAGCGACCAACTATATTATAACACAAAATTTTTGGTGTAGCAAGTTATACCAAAATATTTTTCTAACGAAAAAATTATTGGTAAACTTGCAAGGGTGATCCCCTTGACCCCCTCCTGCAGAAATAAAAAAACATACCAAAACGGCATGTATATTTTTTTTATTCTGCAGAACAATACCTATACTAAAGCATAGGTATTGCAGGGGCTATTCTCGCCCCTACGAAAATACAAAGTATTTTCTACCCTAGAGCTACCGCACTACATTGCTAATATAAAATTAGCAATTCCGTTTGGCCTTGTCTAATTTGTTTTAGTAATATGCTTTATATAGAAAAATGCAATTACTTCTGCAATTATAAGAATTGATTGCATTATTAGTATTTGTTTTTCTGCAGGTAATTCATTAAATTTTATTGCTACTTGTAATGCTATATCTGAATACATTATTTATCACCTCTTTATAATTATACAAGCATAAAACACTTGTGTCAAACACAAGTATAATATATGTGTATCTTACACATTATAAAGTTGTTAAACTAATAAAGGGTGATTTTATAATGGGAATAGCATATCATAAGAAAACAAGTACAAAGTATGTGCAATATACTTTAAGAATTGAAGAATCTATACTTGATAAAATTAAATCAATTGCAGGAAAAGAAGATTTATCTATAAATGAAGTGGTAAATCAGTCGTTACAATTTGCAATAAATGATTATGAAGAAAATAATAATAAAGGCAGTAAGTAGACAAATTGTCGAATTTGATATATACTAGCACCAACCCTACTTTGTAGGGTGAATCCCTTATAGAAGGGAGGTGTCGACATTTTGACTGGTTATAATTTAGTATTTTTGCTATTACAAAAAATTGAAGAATTACAAAAAGAATTGCAAAAGTACAAAGATCAAGACACTAAAAACTAATTAAATTTAGTTCAGGAGAGCGTCCGTTATTTTAGCTCTCCTGTTTTTTTTGCAAAAAAAAAAGAATATATGCCGTTACTCATATATTCGGTGTCGATTGACTGGTTATAGTTTCAATCTGTAATTGTATTATAATACATTTTTTATTATATGTCAAATTTTATTTTTTATTCTTTAAAATTGCTTCTGCAGATATAAAAAATACAATTTTATTCGTTCGAAAATCAATTTTAAGGCATTTTTTTATATTAGGCATATAACTTTATTCCTGTTGCAAATAAAACGGGGGTGAGCGAGGTACGAGCGAAGGAGGGGTGTCCCCTAAATAACATACTTATAAGCTAGACCATATAAGCGATAGCAGTACATTTCAATATAAATCTCGTTACAATGCGGTAGAGTATTTATTGCTGCAGAAAAATATATTCGTCCTAGTGAAAGGAAAGAAAAAAATTTTTAACCTAAAATGTAGTTTTTTGTAGGGAAATAAAATATCTGTAAAAAACGAAAAGAAAAATGTCAGCAAAAATCGTTGACATTTCTTTTTATTTAATATATTATAATTTCAATTGAATAAGAGATAAAAAAATAAACCTTTCGACCGGTACTCGAAAGGCAATATTCTGAAGGTATTACTCTTCAAAAACATACCTTCGATATATATAGTTTAACCAATTTTTGTAGAAATGTCAATACATAACTTAAAAAAACTTAAAAGAATTTAAACGAATTGAAGTGAACTATAAAGTATTTAAGAGAATTTTGCATAGAGAGTACATAGAATTGTACTCTCTATTTTTTTATTCAATTACAATTAAATATGACTTAAATTGAAGTTAAGTGGGTGGAGAAAATGCAAAGTAACTGACACCTAAAAAATAAGGTTATAGGGTGTGGACGAGCCCATGCAGAGAGTCGCCTCGTATTACTTATATGTTAGTAGTATAAGTTGTGCGTCAGCAGGAACTCATACAAATCGAAAACCTGCAATATATAAAGAATTTGGGGTGGAAAGTTAAAGAGGATTTACAACTTATGACATGGATTAACTTGTGTTGTCTAAATTAGACTATGTTGTATCAAACTGAAATGTTTGAACTTTACTAACAATGAACGACCGATCGACCGACGGTATTGCTAAAAGCAAAGTAATTTTAAGTCTATGGGATTACTTTGCCTTTTTCACTCCCTTACTCCCTCTGGTATTGTTATAAAATTAGTTTAAAATATAGTTTAATTATAAAATTGATAAAATTTAGAGATAATTGCTAAAAATTTATATTTTGTGCAATATTGAAAGTAGTTTAAAACTAGTTTAAAGTGTAATCGTTTCTAGTGAATTCTATTATATTTGACAATTCAAATAAAGTATAGTAAACTAATTTTAATATAAAATAATTAAAGTTTATTGAAGTTGTTTTATACTAATTTAAACTAAATGTAAGGGGGAATTAGGTTGTTTTTTATAAAGCAAGTTGCAAATGATTTAGGTATAACACCACAAGCAATATATAAGCAAAAAGAAGATTTAATAGATAAAGGTTATATGCTAAAAACTACGACTAATGATTGGGAAATAACTGCAGAAGGTTATAATTATTTAAAAGAAAGACAAATAAACAGGGTTAAACGAAAACAGGTAGAGTTGAAAGAAGATGAAAGTATAAACATTAAAAATACTGAAAATAATGTGGTTTATAGTTTAAATGAAACTTTAAAAAACTTTTATGAAACTAGAATTGAAGAAATGAAACAAAGTTATGAAAATCAATTAAACGAGCAAAAGAAACAAGTTGAATACTTTAAAAATTTATATGAAGAAGAAAAAAGTGAGAGAATAAGGACTAATGCACAATATCAAACTTATCTTTTAGGAACTGCAGAAGATAATAAAAGACATTGGTGGCAATTTTGGAATAAAACAAATAAAGAAAGAGATAACTAGTAATTTGTTGAATGGAGGTAATATAATGAAAAAAGGAAGAATTATTATAATTACTGGTTCGCCAGGAACTGGAAAAAGCACAATTTCATCAATTTTAGCAAAAGAGTCTAATATGAGCAAGTCAGTGAACATGCAAACTGATGATTTTTATCATTATCTTTCTAAAGGTGCAATACCTCCATATTTACCAGAATCAAACGAACAAAACTTAATTGTTATAGAAGCATTTTTAGAATCTGCAAAGAGATATGCACGAGGTGGGTATGATGTAATTGTTGATGGAATTGTCGGGCCATGGTTTTTGGAGCCATGGAAAGCTCTTGCCCAAGAAGATTACGAGGTACACTATATTGTATTAAGAGCGAGTATGGAAATAAGACTTAGAAGCAAACTTAAGAGTGTGTTGATAGTGCAGTATCTTAAAATTTTGTATAATAGGAATTGAAGTTAAATTAGATGCTAAAAATTTGTAATTAAGAAGGAGTGATTACATGAACAAAAATATAAAATATTCTCAAAACTTTTTAACGAGTGAAAAAGTACTCAACCAAATAATAAAACAATTGAATTTAAAAGAAACCGATACCGTTTACGAAATTGGAACAGGTAAAGGGCATTTAACGACGAAACTGGCTAAAATAAGTAAACAGGTAACGTCTATTGAATTAGACAGTCATCTATTCAACTTATCGTCAGAAAAATTAAAACTGAATACTCGTGTCACTTTAATTCACCAAGATATTCTACAGTTTCAATTCCCTAACAAACAGAGGTATAAAATTGTTGGGAGTATTCCTTACCATTTAAGCACACAAATTATTAAAAAAGTGGTTTTTGAAAGCCATGCGTCTGACATCTATCTGATTGTTGAAGAAGGATTCTACAAGCGTACCTTGGATATTCACCGAACACTAGGGTTGCTCTTGCACACTCAAGTCTCGATTCAGCAATTGCTTAAGCTGCCAGCGGAATGCTTTCATCCTAAACCAAAAGTAAACAGTGTCTTAATAAAACTTACCCGCCATACCACAGATGTTCCAGATAAATATTGGAAGCTATATACGTACTTTGTTTCAAAATGGGTCAAGCGAGAATATCGTCAACTGTTTACTAAAAATCAGTTTCATCAAGCAATGAAACACGCCAAAGTAAACAATTTAAGTACCGTTACTTATGAGCAAGTATTGTCTATTTTTAATAGTTATCTATTATTTAACGGGAGGAAATAATTCTATGAGTCGCTTTTGTAAATTTGGAAAGTTACACGTTACTAAAGGGAATGTAGATAAATTATTAGGTATACTACTGACAGCTTCCAAGGAGCTAAAGAGGTCCCTAGCGCCTACGGGGAATTTGTATCGATAAGGGGTACAAATTCCCACTAAGCGCTCGGGACCCCTTGTAGGAAAATGTCCTAAGTGTGGCAACAATATTGTATTAAAAAAATCGTTTTATGGTTGTTCAAATTATCCTGAATGTACCTTCACTTTAGCTGAACATTTTAGAAAGAAAAAACTCACCAAAACAAATGTAAAAGAATTACTAGAGGGAAAAGAAACCCTGGTAAAAGGAATCAAAACGAAAGATAGAAAGTCCTACAATGCCGTTGTAAAAATCGGAGAAAAGGGATATATTGATTTTATCTATGTATGAGAACGTATTTTTTGAAATGCTTGAGCGAATCATTCAATTAGAAAACGAAAAAGAATAGAATCACAAATCACAAGTGATTAATCACAAATCACTTGTGATTTGTGATTGTTGATGATAAAATAAGAGTAAGAAGAAATAGAAAGAAGTGAGTGGTTGTGGGAAATTTAGGCGCACAAAAAGCAAAACGAAATGATACACCAATCAGTGCAAAAAAAGATATTATGGGGGATAAGACGGTTCGTGTTCGTGCTGACTTGCACCATATTATAAAAAGCGAAACAGCAAAGAATGGCGGAAACGTAAAAGAAGTTATGGATAAAGCCTTAGAAGAATATATTCGGAAATATTTACCTGACAAACTTTAAAAGGAGTGAAAATGAAATGGCAGTTACTTATGAAAAAACATTTGAAATAGAGATCATTAACGAATTATCGGCAAGCGTTTATAATCGAGTATTAAACTATGTTTTGAATCATGAATTAAATAAAAATGACTCTCAATTATTGGAAGTCAATTTATTAAACCAATTAAAGCTTGCAAAACGTGTAAATCTTTTTGATTATTCTTTAGAAGAATTACAAGCCGTTCATGAGTATTGGCGGTCAATGAATCGTTACTCAAAACAAGTTTTGAATAAAGAGAAAGTGGCTTAATATGGCAAATATAGTCAATTTTACTGACAAACAGTTTGAGAATCGCTTAAATGATAATTTAGAAGAATTGGTTCAAGTAAAAAAGCGGTTGAATCGCCAACCGCTTTTTTACTTGGTGGGCAATCAGGGTCAGGGAAAACCAGTTTGCGAAGAAGATGATTGAGCAGGCAGGAACAAAGTGATAAATTCAAATTGTGAGGGAAAATACAGATGAATCAAGGAAGAATTATTGTGATTACAGGCTCACCGGGGACAGGAAAAACAACAACTGCGTCAATTGTCGCAAAGGAATCAGATATGGATAAATCAGTGCATATGCACACCGATGACTTTTTTCATTACTTAAGCAAAGGCGCAATACCACCACATTTGCCAGAATCCAACGAGCAAAATCTGGTTGTCATTGAAGCCTTTTTAGAAGCTGCAAAGCGATATGCTCGTGGCGGATATGATGTAATTGTAGATGGGATTGTCGGGCCATGGTTTTTGGAGCCATGGAAAGCTCTTGTTCGGGAACATTATGAGGTGCATTATATTATTTTAAGGGCAAGTAAGGAAGAAACCTTAAAGCGGGCTGTTGAACGCTCAAAGTTAGACCGAAAAACAAATATCGAATTGGTAGAAACAATGTGGGAGCAATTTTGCAATCTGGGAATATATGAATCGAATGTTGTAGATACGACCAATTATTCCATTCAAGAAACTGTTTCCGCAGTACAAGAAAAAATCGCAAGTAGGGCAGCATTGTTGTCTTAGATTGTTTTGGTGCAATTCCCATTTATCGAGCAGATGAAGTTGGGGAGCCGCCTGGAGGCGGCGGTGCCGAAGGATAAAATAGGAGATGTTAAGGTTATGAATAATGAATACGATAATGAGAAGTTTTTTGAAGAATATGCAAAGATGTCCCGCAGTAAAGAGGGGTTAAAAGCTGCTGGTGAATGGCATCAATTAAAACCTTTGTTTCCTTCGTTAGAAGGAAAATCTGTTCTTGACTTGGGGTGCGGATATGGCTGGCACTGCAAGTTCGCAGAAGAACAAGGAGCTACAAAAATATTAGGGATCGATTTAAGTAAGAAAATGATTGAGGAAGCCCAAAAGCGCAATTCAGGAAATCAAATTGAATATCGTATTAGCGGATTAGAGGAATATGACTATCCAGAAAATGAATGGGATTGTGTTATATCTAATTTAGCTCTGCACTATATAGAGGACATAGTGGAAATATTTCAAAAAGTGTATAGGACATTAAAACCAGGTGGAATTTTTCTTTTTAATATCGAACACCCTGTTTTTACCGCAGGAGTTGGGCAGGATTGGATTTATACAGATGATGGGAAACCGCAATATTGGGCGATTGATAATTACTTTATAACAGGAGAACGAAATACACATTTTTTAGGATGTGATGTAGTAAAACAACATCACACACTTACACAGATTATAATGGGATTGCTGAACAATGGGTTTGAGCTTAAAGTTGTAGAGGAAGCAGAACCGCCTAAAGAGATGATGGATATTCCGGGTATGGAAGATGAACTTCGCCGCCCGATGATGTTACTTGTAAAGGCGATAGCGAAAAAATAATATCTCTATTAGGAAAACTGATATACCCCAATTTAGAGAATGGCATAGTAATTCCTAGTGATAAAGAGAAAATGATTGCACTGGCAAATAAATACATTGAAAAAGAAAATGTAGATGCACTCATTCTCGCCTGTACGGAGCTGCCACTTGCCATAAAGCCCGAAGATGTTAATGTGCCAATCGTGAATACAACCCAAGTACATATCAATGCAATTTACCAATATGCAATTCGATAAAAATAGCAAAGCCAGCCGAGCCAGTCAACGGTCAAG
>OJMO01001481.1_pt1 | contig 14470 bp, 14 predicted proteins | sample 1597241 | NCBI WGS metagenome assembly OJMO01 (sample SAMEA2452129, study PRJEB22498) | human gut metagenome | biome: human feces; feature: human gut; material: feces | place: Australia | collected 2012 | reverse complement strand
ATTATAGGCAGAATCTTGTACAAAGAAAACCGTATTATTTTTGCATTGTTAGCACATTCTTAACATTTTTTAGATTTTATTAATATTTTCTTGATATTTTTGTACAGTATGTAGATATTTTTTTGCTTTTTTATATGTGAAACTAAACAAAATCCTATACATCATCATTTCTTCTCATCCAAAAGCATCACACCCTCCGCCGGATTATGGTCGATCGCACCAGCTATCGGTGATGCAACACCTTTTGCCCAGTGCCATGCAAGCGCGATCTGCTGCATTTTCACACCGTGACGTTCCGAAAGTTCATGCACTCTTGTGACGATAATCTGTCTGGATTGAAATATACCTTAGAGGCGCTTACAACTTTGTCACGGGCAATATTCTTTTTGAGCGCCTGTCCTGAATATTCCTCGCGCGTTCCTGCGGAATATCCGTTTGCCGTACTAAAAAAGCATTACCACAAGTCCTAAAATAACCAGTATCACACCCGTTGCACGGTTTAAGGTCTTCGGCGTTGCTTTGTTGGCAAAAACAGCCGCGATTCTCGCCCAGATCAGGGTAAATACCACACATAAAATAAATACCATCCAATCCGGCTGTCCACCTATGGCAAAATGTGAAACTGCACCTGTAAATGCAGTAAATGCCATAATAAATACGCTGGTTCCCACTGCCATTTTTAGTTCATATCCAAGCACTGTGGTAAGTATAAGAAGCATCATCATGCCTCCGCCGGCACCGATAAATCCACAGATAAATCCGATACAGATGCCACTGATCACAGACTGTATGGCGCGTTTTTTTGCCGACACCCCCTGCATTGCTTCTTTGGTTGTCATGACAGGACGGACAATAAATTTAATTCCCAGCAGAAACGTCATAAAGACGGAAAAATTTCCCATGGTGGCAGATGGTACCAGACTTGAAACATAACTTCCTACCACCGTAAATGCAAGAACACTCACCATCATAATCAATCCATTCCGGATGTCCAGATTTTTGTTTTTACCATATGTATACGCGGACACTGCACTGGCAAGCACATCCGAAGACAAAGCAATCCCCACCGCCATATATGGTTCCATTCCAAGGAATGTGATGAGCATGGGGCTGATCACTGCAGCCGCACTCATTCCCGCAAATCCGGTTCCAAGTCCGGCTCCCATACCTGCAAAAAATGTTACTAGAATCGTAAATAATACTTTCATTCTCCTGTATCTCTCCTTTGTTCCAGATAACAGGTAATTTTAGCACATTTTTCAAAACAAATCCAGCATGTTATCCAGATAAATTTCTTCCCGGACATGCAGCTGATATTGTGGCTTTGTCATGTAATATAGCAGAAACTCTAAAATCAGTGCACTTCCAAGTCCCCGTCCCTCGATCTTAAAATTAGAAAATCCCATTGGAAAGTAAACATTTTGGATTGCCTCTATTCCAATAAATCCCGGATTTTGCATGGCTTTGGAAAAGCGATATCCCTGCTCAGATTCCGGTGCCGTACAGTGATGTTCCCTATTTTCTCCAAGATTCTTGTGGCTGACCGCTTCATAACAGGCTTTCCTGTCCTTACAGCCAAACCAGCAGCATTCATTGCACAAAAACTCCACCTTGTCTTTTTCTGGCCAAGACAGTGTCTTCCATCGGTCATAGGCTTTATTTAAGCGAAAATCAGGAACAACATACCGGAAATCTTCACGTCGTATTTCCTCTACCAGCTGCTTAAAATCCGTGATTACTTTTGTGGTGGACGAAACAAAATAAAGGTGCGGATAATGTTTTTTCAGATATTCCAACAGCAGATCCGAATGGACAATCACACCGTTTTGCACATCTTTATTTTCTTCCAGTAAAGCACAGAGCGCATTGCATTTCCGGTCAGAAAGATGCTTCTCTTTTAAAAGAGAGTTGCTGAAGGTCAGCCGCGCGGATATTCCATACTCCCGCATCAGTGCCAGAACTTCTTTCGGATCATTCTCTCCAAAACCGGCACGTCCGCCGCCCCAGATACAATCTGCCGGAGCTCCATAGATCGAACCGATTTCACACCAGTCATAAAACCAGTCCCTGTGCTCCCGATATAACGGAAGAAACACGCGGTATAGTTCATAAAATTCAAACAAGCCCGGAAGGTGATAATACGCTTTTACCATTCTGTACATTCCTCTCATTTTTTATCATAACGATTCAGACCACCTCAGAATAGTTACTTTATTAAATACAAAATCAACCCGGACATCACCCCGATTCCAATAATACAGATAATCACACCTCCAATGACCGTCACAGTTCTTCCTTCATCCGATAATTCCGCATTCTGAAACTGCCATCTGCGCAGAAAAAAGTATACCTTATCCGGATAATAAATCTGTACGATTCCAAGTACATAAATAAGGACTCCCAGTACCGTAAATCCCCAAAATGAAATCGACTCCAGATTGCCGTAAAGGATGTGTCCCAATGCATTGCTGTATGTTTCATCACTGATGACAGGCTTTTCATTCCCTGCTATAATCTGCATTTCATCCCAGCCCACAGGGCTTCCATCTGCCGCGAGCAACTGATCCCCCGTCCATGTGCCGTTTATCGTATCATCCGCAAATGAAAACGTGACCTGATCCCCTTTCATGGTATAGGAAACATTCTGTTTTTTTCCATCTGCCACAAGTAAAAAAGTATCATCTTTTGTTCGTTCAACATAGTTGACTGTGTTGTGCACAAACTTATCTGCACGGACTTTGTAATAAAAATCATCCCCAATAAAAACGCCTTTTCGCAGCGTAAAATATCCACCGATTGCAACTGCAAAAATGGCAATTATAATCAAAAAAACAAGTCCCAAATGCTCTTGGATTTTCTTCATTTCCGTCCTCCTTTTCTTTAAAAAAAAGCCATTCTCTCCTGCGAAAATGGCTTCTGAAATACTACTACTTATTTTCAAAATTAACACTGCGGATCATGTTACGGTTGATAAACTGTGTTCCCTTTTTCGGTGTCTCGATCTTCACCCACTGCGCATCCACGTCCATCAGTTTTCCTTTGATACCACCCATATCATTAAATAAACTTACCGCACAATCTTTTCCTATATAAGTATCTAAAATTGAACCACTCATCATTTCGTCTTCCTTCCCATTTTCTGTCACTGTAAACAGCTCAGTATCCTGCATTGCCAGCATATTCCATGTATTTACCATATTGAAATAATTGACTGCTGCCATTGTTGTTGCGATATCCATACCTTCATCACCTCATAGATATCAGTGTAGCATTCTTTGTGCACACTTGCAATTACTTTCTCCCTCTTTCCCTCTCCGACATCGGAACTTCATTTTTCATGTAAGTATCCCACACCTGCATCCGATCCTGCTCATCCAGTTTGCGCAAAACTTTTGCCGGAACACCTGCCACAATACAGTTATCCGGGACATCGCGGGTTACGACTGCCCCTGCCGCCACAATACAGTTCTTTCCGATGGTCACTCCGCCACAGATCGTTGCACTCGAACAAATCCAGCTTCCGCTTCCGATATGGATGGGCTTTGCATACTCCAGGTCATGAAAACCATCCGGATACTGCTGCGGCAGCCGCTCATCGGAAAGAAACGGATGACACGGGGTTGCAATCGTCACGTTTGCGCCTACCCACACACCATCCTCCAGCGTAATCGGCGCACAGTCCAGAAATGTACATTTATAGTTGACAAAACAGCCTTTTCCAAAATGGATATTGACACCATATTCACAGTAAAATGGGGCAAAAATGGCTGCTCCTCCATCCTTTGCAGATGGAATCAGTTTTTCTAACAAACGCTGTTTTCTTTTTTTCCTCCACAGCGGAGTGCGGTTGAATTTATCACAGGTTTCCATGCCAAATTTATGATATTGTTCCAGATCTTTGCTGTCGGCATTGTAAAGTCTGCCGGCTTTCATTCGTTCCCAGTTATTCATGTTTATCTCCCTCTTTTTTATTTCCTTTAGTATAACAAACTTTTGCAATACAGGAAACTGAAGAACAGCTGCACCGGCATACTTCCCGTTTAAAGCATTTGCAGAACAGCCAGACCAAATTTACTGCGATACCGGACAGTTCCTCCGATGAATTTGGTGACTATCTGGTTCTCTTAGGTGCTATTATGCGCGAGGAAATGATGATTGACTAGCTAAAAAAATGTATCAAACTGCTCGGTTAACATGCTCCCTCTCCCTTCAAATAGGCGATCACTTCGAATAGATCCGGTAACACCACCTCTGCTTTTTCCTGCATTTCTTCATTTGCAGGCAGCAGATCCGGAACCATGATCGGAAGCAAATGTCCTGCATGTGCCGCACGAATCCCATTGTAGGAATCCTCAATCGCATACGCGCGCTCCGGTGCAACCCCAAGTTCTGCACAGGCCTTTAAGAAAATGTCCGGTGCCGGTTTGCTGTGCTCCACCATATCCCCGCAGATCACATTGTCAAAAAAATTCAAAATTCCAGCATCCTTTAACTGGTTTGTCACGGTCTGTCTGCGTGTCGAAGATGCCAGCGCAATTTTCTTTCCATCTTCTTTTAAAAAGGTGAGCAGTTCCACAACCCCCGGCTTCATCGGAAGCCTGCCGCCATCGTATCTGCTGTGATAGATAGCAGAGGACTCTTTCGCATAAATATCATACGGAAAATCCTCCCCATAAATTTCCAGCATAATCTCCCGCGTCCGTTTCATCGTCGTCCCCGTACAGGAAAGCACCGCTTTCTCAATATCTGGAATCTGGTATTTATCTGCAAGCTCCTTCCAGCACTGCATCACAGCCCGCTCAGAATCAAAAATCACACCGTCCATATCAAATACAACTGCATCGTAACCGTTTTTCTTTTCCATAGAATAATTTCCTTTCTGTCTTACGTGACAATTTTATTCTAACACGATTTATCCAATTAGTGCATGATAGATTCTCAGATCATCGTCCTTGAATACGTTAAATATGACTTTTTTTATTCTGCTGTCCTCATTGATATAATTCTTTACCGTCTCGGTAGCGATTTCTGCCGCCCTTTGCTGTGGAAAACGAAACACCCCCGTTGACAGACAACAAAAAGCTACGGACTCTGCTCCCGTGTCCGCCGCCAGCTTGAGACATTCTCTGTAGCAGCTTGCCAGCAATTCTTCCTCTTTTCCTGTAACCTCCCACTGTATGATCGGTCCTACGGTATGAAGAATATATTTTGCCGGAAGATTATAACCGGACGTAATCTTTGCCTTTCCGGTTTCTTCTTCATGTCCCTGCTTTTTCATAATTTCATACATTTTCAGGCGAAGTTCTATCCCTGCATATGTGTGGATAACCCCCCCTCGATAAAACTTTCTAATATTGCTCCTCGTTCTATCAGTCTGTGGGTTCGCTTTTTTCTTTCTTCAAGGCTTGCCATTTTCTTTAATTTCTTCTCTTGATTTTTAAGCTGAGATAATTGCTTTTCATATTTTTCTTTTTCTTCTTTCTTGCTTTCAATCTCTGCTTTTACCTTTTCTAATTCTGTTTTATTGTTCATAAAAATCATCTCCTTTCATATTTTGGGCAAAGAAAAAGGCTAAATACCTTTTCAGATAAATAGCCTTTTCATTTCAATTTTCAGTTATATATTCTATTTATTTATTAGTTAATTTAGAGAGTAATTCTGAAACCATTTCTGTAAATTCAAAAGACTCAATATTGATGCCATCCATTACATAAGTATGTTTGTTAAGCTTAAAAACAGCTCTTGTTATTATCTTGTCATCAACATTTAAATTTTCAGACTTAGATAATTTCACATTAACACCACATAATGTCGACATTTTTAAATCCTTTAACCCATAATCAATGCCGGTTTCGTTCTTGTCAGCGATAATAACATCAAGAATCTTATCGTTATTATCTTCATTTACTAAATGGACTTTTATATATGCACGCTCTGTATAATCGTCTTTATTATTTGGTTTTACTAAAATTTCATACACAGAAACTGGATTATATTTTTCAAATATTGACAAGGATGCTAAAATTTCTTTCCCTTCATCTCCATCTAATGCTACTTCTTTAGCATCTATTTTAGGCATCGACATTTGATTATCATTAAATACTAAACAATCTTTTTTATACTTATCATATAGCTTTAAGTATTCAATTTTCGATTCCTTTCTCTTTTCCTTGACCCATAACCCAAATGCATAATCTTTTATCTCTTTGTTCATCCGTTTCATTAGCTCAGAGTCTGAATATTTGTCTAATTCTCCATGAAGCTCTTTCTGGCTTTTAAAAGATTCGATAAGATTGGCGTCTATTTTCACTTCTTGTTCTAACACTTTGTTTTTTGTACTTACAAACAACAATCTATCTTTTAATTTTTGTTTCAGAGTCGTTTCCCCATAGATTTTAAGAGCTTTATCATAGGCTTCTTTGTTAATGGCTTCATACTCGCAAATAGCATTATCAATTTCGGATTCAGAAACAAAAACTCCTAATTTTTCTGCATATGATGTTGCCACTATTTCATCTATGCTATTTTCAACAATATCCGAATATGATACACCTACTTTTCCAAACTGTTGCAGAAAAATTTCATTAATTTCATCGTGATAAATGTATTTATCATTTACTTTCACAATGGCACCGTTAATGTTCTCATTCTTTACACTTAAATTATTATCTGCATAAGCACTTTTATAAGAAACATTTTCATTCAAAGTGCATCCATGTAGCAAAGCAGAAAATATAATTAGTAGTAAGGGCATCACGAATCTATTAAATTTCATTAGATTTCTCATAGCTGGTCTCCAATTCAATTTTCTCACTATTTATTTTAGCACGCACAATTCTTATATTCCACTTATATTTTCCCGAAGATTCTTAGAAAGGTGGACTGCCATACATAGCAATCCACCCATAAAATTACCACACTTTATGTGTCCTAGAATTATCCTTTAGAAAGGGAAACACAAGAGGGCTTTGCATCATGCAAAGTCCTTAATTATTACTCCCGCTTGGAAACAAAATTTTCTACAATATCCTGAATCAATGGAAGGTCTTTTTTGTTGCACAAGGCAAGAGAATCATAAATATTTTTCGGGAGATTGTCCGTGTGCAGGCTTCCCAGTAAAAGAAAATCGGGAGTGGTATCCAGCTGCTCACAGATTTTTACAAATGTTGTCAGGCTTGGAATCTGTTTTCCGGTTTCAATCGAAGAAATATGATTGTTGGAAACATTTACTTTTTCTGCCAGTTCTGCCTGACTCATTTTTAATTCTTTTCTGCGTCTTTTCATGCGTGTGCCCATGGCATTTAGATTTATATGCATAGAGTTCCCTGCTAATTTGTATTTTATAAAGTATCTTTCTAATGCATTAGCATATCAAAAAACAGGGAAATTAAAACAAAAGGTGAAAGAAAAGTTCTGTAATACATGGAATATTTATAACATAAGAGAAGAAAAGTTCGGTAATATATGAAATATTGGAACAAAACTTTACAAATAAATGTATTCCATTTATGATGGAAAAAGAAAGGCGGACAATACCATGAGTGATCAGATCGAAAGAGAACAGCAGATAGAAGAGGAATCCCTGACGAAGAACAGTCTTCAGATACAGAAAGCGGCATGGATCCGGGAGGAACTGGAAAAACGCCGGGCGCAGGAAGATCAGCTTTTGCAGCAGATCCTGCGGGAGCAGCAGATGCTGCAGGAACTCGACGAAGACATGGATCAGAATATGGCGCATGCAAAAGAGGGGCGGAGATACCGGGAAGATATGAAAGCGCGTGTGGACGACCGCGTGTATGAAATGCATGACCTGAGCGCAGACAAACGGGAGGGCATGCGGGAATACGGCTATGCGTACCGCAGGGGCTATGCGCTGGCAATGGTTTTCTTTTCGCTTGCGTTGTGTGTGTTTGCCGGGTATCTGCATGGCATCGCTTCCCAGACATGCCTTGTACTTATGTTTTTTACCGGAGTACAGGCAGCCATTCTGGTACATAAAAAACAGTGCCCGAAGTTCTGGCAGTTTGTCTGTGATGTGTTTTCTGCGTTGATTTTTCCGGGGATGCTGATCCTGTTTATTGGTTGTGAACTGCACTATTCTTATTACGAACGTGCACTGCCCTATTGTCTGGCTGTCGGACTTTTCCTGCTTGCACTGACAACGGCTTCTTACTTTTTATACGATCCGTACCGCAGTGCACGCCGCAGGGTGGGAGATGCCAAAAGCATGATTCGCAGTATCGAGCGGTCTGCAAAGAAACAGGTGAAAAAGAATCAGAAGCAGCAGATAAAAGAGGAACTGCGACAGGACCGTCTGCAGAAAAAAGAGTCCGAAAAACTGTTGAAAATCCAACAGAAACAGGAAGTGCGCTTAGAAAAACAGGGGAAGAGACTGCAGAAATGGGAAACATGGAAACAACAGTTTCTGGAGCGGTTCCGAAAGAGTGAGGATATTGTGGATGAAGTGGTATCCGACGAGACGTTGCCGGATGCGGCTGCAGGGGATGAGACACTGCCGGAAGAGGCTGTAGTGGACGAAGCACTGCGGAAAGATACTGTGGTGGACGAAGCACTGCCAAAAGAGACTGTGGGGAACGAAACACTGCCGACAGAATCCGAGGAAGAAGATCCGGATGATCCGCACATTTGATACACGGGCAATCAGGCATATTTACTTCACAACAACCTTCATTTTCGCTTTCCTGCCACTTCCGGTTGTTACCGTAATCGTGGCCTTACCTGCTTTTTTGGCGGTCAGCTTACCGGTCTTTTTATTGACCGCAACAACCTTTGGGTTAGAAGACGTAAAAGATTTGCGATCCGTGCAGCCATTTGGTTTTATTTTGACCGTTGCCTGCGCGGTCGTATTTTTTTTCATGGTAAGTGTGGGTTTCGTGAACTTAATACTTGTTGCTTCCATATAGGAATAGACCAGATCACAATATCCTTTGTCGGTGTTGGCACCTTCCAGTGAACCTTTCTTTGTATACTGCCATAAGTCTGCAGATACCGGCAGCTTTGGTCTGGTATCACTGTAAGATGCAACCCAGACTTTACAGTTTTTCAACTTTTTCCAGTCAAAGTTTTCGTTCAGGAAGGAAGCGGAAGAATAAATCATCGGCACGTAACCGGCATCGGCGATCGTGTCACAAAAGGCCTTTGCAATCGCAGTCGTATTTTCCCTGCCACCTGCAAAGGTGCCCTTGCGCTCCATGTCATAGGCAACCGGATAATCCAGATCCCTTCCATCAAGAATCTCCAGACAATACTCTGCTTCTTCCACGGCTTCTTTCGGAGTCCGCACGCAGCACACATGATACACACCGACTTTCAGCCCGGCAGCAACAGCACCATCATAATTTGCCGCAAACTGGGTATCAACATCCGGTGCCCGGCCCTCTCCGGTACGGATCATTACAAAATCCATGTCTGCTTCTGCAACCTGTTCCCAGTTTACGGTTCCATTATAGCTTGATAAATCAAATCCCTGTCCACGAAAGTCTGCTGCCTGCACAACGGTAACCGGGATTATTGTAACCATCCATAGCGTTGTCATTACCATCGCCAGAACACGAAATCCATTTGTTTTTATCATTTTATGTCTCCTGTTTATCTTAACGTGTTTTATGTCTCCTGTTTATCTTAACGTGTCAGCATGCCGTGATGTTCTTCCATAAATCCGCTGAAGTGAAGATTTTTGTAACCGAGTTTTTTAAATTTTTTCATGGCAACGTTTGGTTTGTGGTAATAACTTCCGATAATATACAGTCCGGTTGTTTTGTCCGGAAGCCGGCGGCAGACACGTTCTTCCGTGATTTTTTCGATTGGAAAATTGATGGCACCGGCTACATGTCCGTGCGCATAATCTTCTTTGGGACGGCAGTCAATGAGGACTGCGTTATCGGATGTGGTTACTTTATTTTTGGCCTCGTTGACGGTCAGTTTTTTCATAAAAATGCTTAACATTGTAAAACCCCCTTAATAAAAGATGCAGCTATTCAGATTATTATACCCTATTTGGTAAAGATTGCAAGAAAAATAACGGTGGGCACAGCCTGTGTTTCCCGTTTTAAAGGATAATTTTAGGAGATATAATAATTTATCAACACAACCGCCTATCTGGAATAAAACGGAAAGGACGAAAACAGATTATATATTCCTCCCTTGCTGGCAATCAGGAAGATTTATTGTCAATCCCTGTCTCTCCGACGATTTCAAGCAAGTTTGGTATTAATACGGAAAAGCCGCAACGGTAATAATAATTGTAATTTGCCCATCAATCCGCTATACTATAGCTAAGTATAGCGGATTGATACGTTTTGTGGAGGTTCATATGGCATGCACTTTAAAACTGCCGGTAGGAATTGATAGTTTTGAAAAAATCAGAAGGAATAAATTTTATTATATTGACAAGACAAAGCTCATAGAGCAATTGGTTGAAACCGGTGGAGAGGTCACTCTTTTTACGAGGCCACGTCGTTTCGGTAAAACTCTGAACATGAGTATGCTTAAAGCCTTTTTTGAAACCGGTGCGGATGAGTCATTGTTTGATGGCTTATATATTGCGCAAAATAAGGCACTTTGCGAAGAACATATGGGAAAATATCCTGTTATATTTCTGTCATTAAAGAGCGTGGAGGGATTGAAATATGAGGATGCTAGATATCGTATTACTGAGCTCATTGGAATAGAGGCAGAAAGATTCGGCTTTTTAGAAGATAGTGAATATTTGTCAGAAAATGAAAAAAAGCGCTACAAGGCGATTATTGCATTGAAGGATGGAACGAATGCAATGGATGAAAAAGTGCTTGTATCGAGTCTGCAGATTTTATCTCAATTATTATATAAGCATTTTGGACAAAAGACTGTAATATTAATTGATGAATATGATGTACCTCTGGATAAGGCATTCCAGAATGGTTACTATAAAGAGATGGTTTCACTCATCAGAGGGCTTTTTGGACAGGCACTCAAGACTAATGAGTTTCTGCAGTTTGCCGTACTTACAGGCTGTCTACGTGTATCCAAGGAGAGTATTTTTACAGGTCTCAACAATTTTGAAATCAATTCCATTGTAGATATCGCGCATGATGAACAGTTTGGTTTTACTGATGATGAGGTCAGGAAGCTGCTTTTAGATTATGACAGGTCTGAGCGATACCCTGATGTAAAGGAGTGGTATGATGGCTATCATTTCGGTAATACCGACATTTATTGTCCGTGGGATGTAATCAATTTTGCCAAGAAGCTGGTTTGGGACCCATCAGCCAGGCCGAGTGCATTCTGGATTAACAGCAGTGGCAATGACATGGTGAAGCGCTTTGTGGACAAGGCGGACCAGACTACGAGAGATGAGATAGAAAAGCTCGTGGCTGGTGGTTTTGTTGAGAAACAGCTCCGCCTTGACTTGACCTATGATGAGATTGACAATACTATAGACAATCTGTGGAGTGTACTTTTTACAACAGGCTACCTGACTAAGGCTGGTGAGGTCAGGCTGCCTGACAGCGAGAGCTATGCCTACAAGCTGGTGATTCCAAATAAAGAGGTGCGTGAAGTGTTTGTTCTCCAGATTCAGGAGTGGTTCAAGGTTGTTGTCGCAAAAGATGATGATACCATGAAGCTTTTATCCAGAGCCATCCTTGATAAAGATGAGAAGCAGATTGCAAGACAGCTTAACATCGTGATGAGCCGCATGATAAGTATACTTGATACCAAGGCTTCTGATGATAGGAAGGAGAACTTCTATCACGGTCTGCTCCTCGGTCTGCTTCGCGGAAGCAATCCGGGCTGGCTTATTAAGTCAAATCGTGAGTCGGGAGACGGTTTCAGTGATATTTTAATCAAGCCGGAGGATCCGGATGCAGGTATCGTTATTGAAGTGAAATATGCAAAAGAGATGATAAGCCTTGATGCAGCGTGTGAGGCTGCTATGGCACAGATTAAGGAGAAGAGGTATGATGAGGCTCTGCGCGATGAGGGCAGGTGCGATATTTTAGCATATGGTATTGCTTTTTGCAGGAAGAGGTGCAGGGTTGTAGGAGAAAAAATAAATGATTAAAAACATAATATTTGATATAGGAAACGTGCTTGTCAGGTTCCAGCCGGACGAGGCAATGCGTGAGATTGGCATTGAAGAAAATAAAATAGCAGCTTTAGCCCATGCAACATATGAAAACCCTGTCTGGGTTGAGCTGGACCGTGGTGTAATTCCTGAGAATGAGATAATTGATGAGATGGTTAAGGTGGCTCCACAGTATGAGGCGGATATCAGGAGATTTTTCAAAGAGGGAAAGGCTTTTGTCGTAAAGGCATTCGACTATGCAGCAGACTGGATTAAGGAGTTAAAGAGCAGAGGCTATAAAGTGTATTTATTATCGAATTATCCAAAGGACTACTTCGAGCTTCATACGCACAGTGAACTTAGTTTTGTGTCACTTGTTGACGGCAAAGTCATTTCAGCTATGGTTGGGATGATAAAGCCTGATGCCGGTATCTATCAGTGCCTGTTTGATAAATACAATCTGAATCCGAAAGAATGTGTGTTCATAGATGACAGACCGGAGAATATCGAAGGTGGCAGAAAGCTTGGTATGGAGGGAATTGTGTTTACAGACTATGAGACCGGAAAGAAAAAGCTGGAGCAGATGCTGAGGATTAAAAGCTGATTGGCTGTGTAGTTCCCATTGAATACTCCTTTGCAGTAGAAAATATTATCAGGCACATGCCGCATGACAGACAAAAGAAAATTATTAAAAAAATTCTTTTCTTGGGGGTTAAGGTCTGCAAATGGTGTCCGATATAATAGGTGTAAAGCAAAGAAACAAATCATGTTAATAGGCGGCCGTGGCAGATGCCACAACCCGGAAAGCCGTTTGTTATAAAGCAATAAAGTGACTGCAAATACCAAAAACAAAGCAGTTACTAAACACCTCGGGAAAAGGATTTCCAGAGGTCAAACATAATAACCCACGAACGTGGGACAAGGAGGATTATATTATGGTAGTACAACACAACATGCAGGCAGCAAATGCCAACAGAATGCTCAACGTAACAACAAGCGCACAGTCAAAGAGCACAGAGAAGCTTTCATCAGGTTACAGAATTAACCGTGCAGCAGATGATGCAGCCGGACTTACAATTTCTGAGAAGATGAGAAAACAGATTCGTGGTCTTGACCAGGCATCTACAAATGCACAGGATGGTGTTTCATCAGTACAGACAGCAGAGGGAGCTCTCACAGAGGTTCACTCAATGCTTCAGCGTATGAACGAGCTTGCAACACAGGCAGCCAATGGTACAAACTCAAAGGATTCAGACCGTCAGGCTATCCAGGACGAGATTGACCAGCTCACAACTGAGATTGACCGTGTATCAGAGACAACAAAGTTCAATGAGACATATCTGTTAAAGGGTGAAGCAGGAACAAAGACAATCAACATGAAGGCTCATGACGCTGGCCTTAAGGGAACTCTTACAGATAACGGTGATGGATCAGCTACATTTAAAATGGCTGATCTTAATACAGGAGACAAGGTAAGTATTGGTGGAAAAACCTATACAATAGGTGGAGAAGCTGCAGATACTGCTAAAATGATTGATGATGCAAAAACTGCATTAGGAACAGGTACAGGTAAAGCATCAATTAAAATAGGTGGAAATGAATTCCAGATTGATAAAGATGGAAAAGTATATGATAAGGATGGGGCTGCTCTTTATGTAGAAAGTGCAAAAGATGCTATAGCGCCGGCTACATTTGATCAAGCTACATCAACATTTACGACAACTGAGAAATTTAAAACAACAGCTACTGGAAATGCAGAAATAAAAAATAATGCATTAATATTAGATAATTTAAAATCTCTTGCTGCTGTGGCTGGAAAAACAACAACTGTAAATTCTAAATCAGTTACTGTTATGACAGATACTAAAAATGCGGCTGGTGGTGCTGGAGCTGATGGAGTTGATGATAATGATTCAACAATTATTACCAAAACTCATGCATATGAGTTGGCTTCTAAAGAGCTTTTAGCTGCAAACCAGATTGGAGATACAAAGGGATCAGCTAAGGTAGAAAATGCTGGAGCACAGGCAGATGGTTCTTTCAAGATTACAACAGGACAGGCAGATGTTGCCAATAGTTTAGCATTCAGCCTTCATGTAGGTGCAGATGCTGACATGACAAACAAGATTCATGTCAACATCGATGCTATGGATTCTGCAAGTCTTGGAATTAAGGGACTTAATGTAAAGGATGCTTCCGGAAACGCTGCAACATACGCAGTCGATGCTATTTCAGATGCTATCTCAAAGGTATCATCACAGCGTTCATCACTTGGTGCTGTTCAGAACCGTCTTGAGCACACAATCAACAATCTCGACAACGTAGTTGAGAACACTACAACAGCTGAGTCACGTATCCGTGATACAGATATGGCTGAAGAGATGGTTAACTACAGCAAGAACAACA
>OJMO01001477.1_pt1 | contig 14482 bp, 27 predicted proteins | sample 1597241 | NCBI WGS metagenome assembly OJMO01 (sample SAMEA2452129, study PRJEB22498) | human gut metagenome | biome: human feces; feature: human gut; material: feces | place: Australia | collected 2012 | reverse complement strand
GTAATACTTGATTAGCTGTTCGTACTCAAAATCAGTCATTTTGGAAGTGCTGGCAACTTTGACTTTCAGCAAATCAAACTTCTGTTGACCGATTTTAGCAATTAGATTCACCCGATAGCCTTCCAAATGGTCGGCTTTGAACCTGTTGCAGTGACGGCACTCAGCATGGCAGTTATTTTCATCGAAACGTGTCGCCAGGTGTGTGCGGCTGAAATAGTGCCCGCAGTCTGCTTGTGTAAACGGCTTTATCTGTCCGCACGAGATACATCTAAAATACCCGTTTGGCATTGCATCACGAAGCCGGATAAAAAGGGAAAACTCTTTGTCGAGCTTAGCTTTCAAATCCGGCTTCTTCTTTACTGTTATCCCTGCTTTATCAAACAGAGGTAAAGGCTTGTCTTTTTTCTTAGCCTTGGTTCTTTTTATGTAGTATGGCATACTATTATTTATAATATAAGGGCATATCTGATAGAGAGGATAAAGTGTCTAATTTTAAACTCATCTTGGGAAATATGATATGCCCTTTTATTGTTATCTTTGCTTTGTCTAATTTTAAACTTTAAAGTATATGAGAGATAAATCATTTTATAAAGAAAAGGCGGAAGCAATAAAAAATGACGTATTGGAGATACAGAAAAAAGGAGAAATCTTTAATATAGAAGACCCTTTCAATTCGTATCCGGGAATATATGATGCTATTAGGGAGTTTGTTCATCTTGTATTTGCTTTTAATCCCGGACTTCCTTTAAACAAGGAACTCGAAAGTCTAAGCAATCTTAGATTTAAATCCGCTGCCGTTGGAGGGCGCATTGATTTTGTGCAAAAAGATTTCGATAAAGTAATCTCCAAAATAGACTTTTTCATTCACTACCTTGACACATACGTTGATTAAAGTACTTGTTTGATTTTATCCTCCAAGCAAGTATTTCTTTCGAGTTCAACACAATCAATTAAGGATTGCTTTATTTTATCGGGAAGCATTTTTAGTGCTTCCCGGTTTTTAACTTTCATGCCTACAATTGACAATGAGAACTCTGCATCGAATATGTTTCCGGTTTCGGGTACTGCTATTTTTATTTCCATTTCCATAATGTATGATTTTATTTGTTTACCAATTAAAGCCCCGAAGCGTATTCTCCGGGGCACAACCATTATTCACTAACCCTTGCCATTTATGTGTGGCTCACATTTATGAGGGGCGTGGCAGAATCGAACTGCCCTCCTCTACATTGCTGCGCATCACAATAGTCACACCAGCCAAACGCCCCATATTCGCCCGTCCTATCTTCACAGACCGAGCAGGCAGGTTAACAAAGTTATCTTTCATGAACCTTCGCATGGCACTCTTCACAAAGAGTTACCAAACAACCCAAATGTTCCAATTCATGTCCGACAATAGACATACCGCCTATCTGGTAGGTTTTATGATGAATCTCCAGATTATAGGTCTTGCCACACATCCGGCAACAGTGTCCGTCACGAACACGAACCTTACGTTTTACTTCTTCCCAATAGGGGTTATTCTTCAAACTCGTCTGATACTTCGACGGCCTTCCTTTCTTGTACTTCAGTCTCGTCATAGTTCTCCTCTTTTCTCCATGGACTTTCTTCAATCGAAACTCTGTGCCACTCATGGCGTTGTATAGGAATTATCTCACCGTTATTTTCATCAAGGAAATCCTCAATCCAATGTTCTAACCATACATCCTGACCTTCCTCTTCCCAAACCTCTACAACTTCCTCGCCTTTACCAAATTTGCGAAGATTCTTACGGGTATCCTTAACCTCAATATCCGGTAATTCATACCCAAGGGATTTAAATGCTTCCTGGTTCATTTCACCCGAATTGAACAGGTCATTATATTCATGCTTAGGAATCTCTTGCACCAAAGCCAAACGAAAAGCTTCATTCACCCATGAATAATACAAATAATACCCCATTACTGGAATGCGGAAGGTATCAATCATCTTCAAAGGATAATCCTTGAGACCTTTTTTAGCCAAATTAACCAAGTCTTTGAATTGGGTGTTTAAAGCCGAAATCTTTGCTTCAAAATCTTTCTTCTCTGCATTGAATTTTGCCTTCAGACTTTCAAACTGGCTTTCAAGTTCCGGTATTTGTTCCTCGGCTATTTCACCATAATTGGCACGAATAATGGATATTTCATACTCATCCATCACCCGGTTAGCAATTACATCCTTTTCTTGGATGGTTACAAAATGTTCCGAAAGTTTTTTCTTCACATCATCCATGCAAATGCAATCAGGAAAAATCACTTCGGGGAATTTTACTGTTGTCGGTAATTTGAATATTATTTCATCCGGCAAATAATCTTTTAAATCTGTCATTTCTTATTGTTTATTCGTTTAATCATTTTCTTGCAACGCCTGCATAAATCTTGAGCGGGGGAAGTCTTAGGCGCATACTTCTCTATTCTTTCAGAACATTGCCTAAGAAGACGCTCTATCGTTTGAATATCGGTTTTGCACAGTTCCATTCATTCAAAATCATCAATGACCACCGGATGAAGCAGTTTATGGCTCCATTCAGGAAGCTGCATGTCGATAATACCACGGGCACCTTCTTCTGCCTTGGCATCATAGCCGGGAAACCATTTCTTTTCAAAGCAATCTTTAACAATCGAAAGAGCGTAGTGATACTTATATTTCCCATTTGCCAAATCATCGGGAGACCAGAAGAGAACGGCTACATCATAAGGCTCTACCGTCTGCAACATAATCATTATAGTTACATTGAATTTTCGCCCGGTAATACTGCTCATTACTTCCTGATACATACCTTCTGAGAGCTCGTACTTGAGTTTGGCACAATCGTAGTAGAACTTACCAAGGTCATCGGCACGTGTGGTCTTAAAAGAGATTACGGCATTCACACCGATATTCTCTTCTATATTGAAATAATCCGGTCGAACCCTTACATCAAGTTGGGTTTCCTTGTCTCGTCCATAAAAAGAAACTTCCGAACAAGCACCTTTTAAAAGCTGCTGTATGATACCACCACCATACCAGTAGTAGTTCCTTTTCAGAGCATTAATAATCATGCTCATTTCTTCGCTGATGAAAGAATACCCCAAATCAATGCAGGTTTGTCTCAATCTATCCCGGTATTCTTTTAAAACATTGAAATTCCAATTAACGGAAGGAATATCATCTTCAACCTCTTTCACATAGCCTGCTTCTTTCGCTAATAGTTCATTATAATACCGAATCATAGCTAACACCCCTTCTTTGGACGCCTGATTACAATTAGGCTCTACTTTTACAAGTTCAAATAGACGTGGTTCCAGAAATGCCATGTGGGCAAAGGTTCCTAATTGAAAGTGAGGCTTCTCTTTCTCCTCAAAAACCCGTTCCCAATCATAATAGAAAGAGCGCGGTGTTTTAAGAGCATTTTTCAAATTAGAGGAAGAAATATACTTACTTTGAAGATACATTTCCATAGGGTCACGTTTTACACTTCCATTAACACTCAATTCCATCAGGTCAATATTGACAGGAGGCTCATTACAGTTCAAGGCGATAAAATCCAAAACAGTTTCTTTGGTAGGATAATCTTCCGGATTATAGGCAGAGGGGTTAAGTTCTTCCCCCTCTGAAAAATCATCAATATTAAAATCCTCCATCATCCGGCAACAGGTAGGTTAAGACGAAGAGGTCTTACAGACCAATTGTCAGACTGAAAATTATTGGTCTTATTCTTTTTCTTACCCATGTAGGTAATTTTAAGAGGCATACCACTTTTGAGAGAACCGTTTTCTAAATATTGTTCCAGAATACCAACCAACCTACGGGAACCGTTTGTCACTGTCTGAACAGTACCGTTTACTGTCTTTTCAAGAAATGTGGCACAATCCAAATCAATCAGTTCGTCCGGATTAGTTGCACTCAAGACCTTTTGTGGTTTGATTTCCACAAAAAACATTTTCTTGAACTCACCAGCATGTTCAGGCGTCCAGTAGTTGCCACACAAATCTATTGGCAACTCCTGCGCATCTTCCAAAGAAGGAAGTTCATTCTTACTTAAATCCGCTGTTTGGATTTCAAATGCAGAATCTCTTAATACTAAATCTTTCTCATTACTCATAATAGTAAAATTTAAAGGGTTAATTATTCTCTTTCTGTAGAATAGCATCTACATCACTTTTTCGGTACAATCTCTTACCTCCTATTTCCAACCTGCATAAATATCCAATTTTATGCCATCTCCATAAGGTTGACTTATCGGTATGTAGAATCTGACTTGCCTCTTTAATGGTCAAGTAATCCTCTTCCGGTCTGATGAAAGAGTCTCTAATACTTCTCACAGTCTTTTTTACAAGATGTTCTGCGAACTCTTTCAAATCAGTGGACTTTATTGTCAAAGTAACATTGGCACCACTATTTAAAATATCCTCCATGTTCATTCTCTTACCCTTTCCATATGTTCAATTCTAAATCTTCGTAACCTCCTCATATCACCTTGTTCGTGGCAAAGCGACAGAGAAAATATACACAGTAAGCAACATGCGACGGACACACGGACTATAGGCGAAAAATCCATTGTGAGCCTCACACCGGCTATCCGTTCATAAAGCATTGTTGCAAGTTCTCTCCCATTCCGTACATGCAATATTTCAAAAGCCTTTTGCAATTGGTTATTAATCGTGCTAACCGCCCGGCATTTGAAATTGGCGATTTCCTTTTTCTCATACCCTTGTGCATACATCCGTGCTGTAATCTCGCATTCAGGGGTGAGTTCTGTGAATACCCGTTCCATAATCGTGTGAGTTAGATGACTATGACTCCCTTTTTACAACGACAATACCTTTTTTCGGATAAGACTTTGAAGTCCATTTTTTACCCTCAAGAAGATGCTTGGCATTTAGAAGTGATACGTTGTTGCGGATTGTCTCAAGTGAAGATATAGGCAGCTCTATCGTGGCTCCTCTCTTCATGTTTCTCATTTTCTCTTTACTTTCTACCTTTTCCATAAATGTTATATTAGAATGATTGGTGGGCGTTGACGGACTCGAACCGCCAGTCTCCTCCAATGAGGTGTGTTAACCATTACACCGAACGCCCCAATAAGAAAGGTGCGCTATCTTCACAGACGGTACACCCAGTACAAACACAAAATAAAACACGACAAAACAGTTTATACTAACACTTTTCATGTAACTCCATGCCGGTTATCACTGCAAGTATAACAGACAAAATAAACATTGCAGATGTCAACACGATTCCCGTCATGTACAAAGGGCCATCCTTTATTATGGAATTACATAATATCATTGTCATACAAAGCAGTACAAGCAACGAAAAAGAGAACATAACTATCTTCATAACATCGTCATTGCAACCAGTTCATCACTATAGAATTCTACAAAATCGTGCTTTCCGAACTCTACCATTACTTTATCCCCATTGATGGCGCAAATCGCCCCAATCTTGCTTTCCCATCCGGGATGTTTACACTTAACCGGCATACCTATATATGGCATACGTGATTTATACATACTTTTTCCCATACTAATCGTGTGATTTTAAATTTTACCGCCCGTACAAGGATGAGGTAAAGCGGTGCGCACTTCGCTTTGCCCGTTGCTTTTAGTACGGTAGTAGCACTAACCTTTGCTGCGGTTGTGTACCCTACCCGATTCTCGCTATCGGATGCCAGTCTTTAGCTGTCAATAGGGCTGTCGTGCGTGATATAATCGTGTGATTAATCATCGTAAAAGAACTTCTCGCCCGGCTTTCTGAAAAGCCTATAACTTGCATACAAGCAGCCTAATACTATCAATGCCTCTATCATACTGCTATTCTATCAAGTTGAAACTCTATGTAATCAATCTCTTCTTGAATAACCTCTAAGGCTTCTTCTTTGGTATCGGTATTACAGAAAGCACAAGCCTCTGTGTCAGACATCTTATCAACTCTATCAAGGTCTATACAAGCCTTATCCAAAGCCTTTTCAAGCCCGTAGGCTTCTATACTGTCACATACTCTATAGTTTCTCATATCAGGCGATTTTTAAAAGGTTAGCTTTCTTAAAGCATCTGAACTCTTGGCGTTCAGTATCATAGTAAGTTTGAACGGTGTCGTTCTTCTTTCTGTTGTCAGTACCAGCAATGGCAGGCATCAACTTTTCATTTAGTGTACCGTAGGCTTCTCTCACAGAACCGTCCACCTTTTGAAAGTAGAATTTCACAATCTTGCTTTTCATCTGCAATTTCAATTTCATGTTAGCCCAAGCGCACTTTAATGCTTCTGACATCGTGAAACCGTTCTTGCGAACGAACTGCCATGCAAGGCTCATAACTTCATGTAAAAAACTCTTCGTGCTCATAATCGTGTGATTTAATATGTTTATACTATTTGCATCGTCAATCATTTAGTTTATCTTTGCTACGTGATTGATTGATGATGCAAATATACTGATTTATTTTCAGTGATAAACAATTTTACTGATTATATTTCAGTGATAAACATTATTTAATTATTAGTGCGGTTTATACCTTATTATAATATGAAGAAAGAAAATTGGGCTTTAGTATTGAGTGGAATTGCGATAGCGATAAGCATTATTGCATTATGTATTTCTTGCCCTCACAAGGCAGAGTTAGGATTTGACTATCAAGGCGTATTGGTTGGTGTTCTATCATTACTTGTTACAATTTTGATAGGATGGAATATATATACGATAATTGACATAAAAAACACAAGAGATAAGATTGATGAAATATCAACTGGAGCATCATTCATGGTACAAAAAAAACATGGCTGTTTCTGAAAACACCAACTGGATGATATATCATTATTTATTATTAGGAAAAGACCCATTGGGATTAGAATACAGATTTTTATATCATGGAGTTGCATGCTTATTCCATACATCACAATTCTCTGATATAACGACTTGCAATGTGGTAGTAAAAGGATTACTTGAATGTATAGCAAATCCTAAATCTATAACTATAACAAAAAATGGAAAGAATGACATTCTCAAGCTTTTATCTGGCGTGAAACACACCGACAAAATAGAAGGATTCCTTGAATTATTAAATAGGATCGCTTTAGTGAACGTGAAGTAACGAAGTGGTAATCCGTCATTGATGATTGTATTTGAGAATACAACTCCTTACCTTCATCGCTGTCTAAGAATTCTGTAGAAAAACCTTCGGGAATATTCTTTTCCATAATAATAAGTAAAGCGACCAACTCCAAAGTTGCGGTTTGAAGTGAAGTCGTCTATATAATCCCTTGCGGGAACAGTTAAACAATTTAGTTGGTATCATCCGCAACTTGATTTCGATACAAATATACTGATTTTATTTCAGTAAAACAATTAAGAGTTATGAATACACGAGAAAGATTGAAATTATTTCTTGCTTCTATCAATATAAGTGAAGGGGCTTTTGAGAAAGCAACCGGATTGGCTAAAGGATTCGTAAGTAAAGTCGGAGATAGTATTAGGACATCATCGCTCGAAAAAATTAAATCTGTTTATCCTAGTCTTAATACCTCTTGGCTTCTTACCGGGGAAGGAGATATGCTTACCCAGAAAGAAGAAGCCCCAAAAACAAGTAGTGCCGACATAACAAAAAAGAATGGCTATATTACTTATTTACTCCCAATGTCAGCAATGGGAGGTTCGCTAACCGGGTTTGCAGAACCGGGTGTATTATTGCATAATTGCGAAGCTGTTGTTTCTCCAATTGAAAACGTGGATTTTGCTATAACAGTTTATGGCGATAGTATGGCTCCTGAATATCCTTCAGGATCACGTATTCTCATCAAAAAAATAAATCCTGATTTATTTATAGACTGGGGCAAAGTATATGTATTAGATACTCCTAATGGAGTTATAGTAAAAGAAATACATGAATCTAATAGAGAAGGTTATGTATCATGTCACTCAATTAACCCAGACCCTAAATTTAAGCCCTTTGACGTTTTAATGGATGAAGTATTTGGGATGTACAGGGTGCTAATGTGTTTATCCGCAAAATAATGCTATGAGATTCAACCTATACACATCAGAATGTTAACCTTTTATTAATAAAACTATGCCAAACACTCTACAAGAAAGTATGGAAGATGTTAGTTTTGCCTATATGCAAGCCCTTTGTGCATATAATGGATATACTCTATCAAAGGTAGAACGGGACAATGATGGTGTAGATGCTACAATCAGATGTAAGGGGTATCCGTGTAACTCTTCAGACTGTAGAAAACGTTCCCCAAGCATTGATATTCAATTAAAAGCTTCATACGTAAAATTCAAAGAAAAAAGAAATGGAGATTACTCCTTTATACTCGAAGCAAAAAATTACAATAATTTGGTTATGAGCGATAGAATGACTCCAATAATATTAGTAGTTTTGCACATGGATAAAGATAGAAAAAAATGGGTAAAACACTCAAAATCGGCTCTAAAAGTAACTAAATGCGCCTACTGGGTAAGTCTCAAAAATAATCAGCCTACAAACAATGGAAGTAGTATAACCGTTGTAATACCCAAGGAAAATATTCTATCTTGTGAATGCCTTAAGAAGTTAATGATAAAAGTATCAAAGGAGGAGGAATTATGAAAGACCTTAAAAAAGCTATAGACCTCATTACAGTAGAAAAGCTTGAAAAAGTTCTTTCTTTCTTAAAATGGCGTGAATTAGACGTTTTAATGAATGGAAGAGTACGCCAATTTGTATCTCCGGACGGTGAATATGTAGCACTAATACCACTTGTTAAAGAATTCTCTGACTACTACAGAGTGATGGAAGAAACATTGCAATCCATTGCGTCTTTTGAAAACAGAAATATAGCAGCATTGATTAATAAAATATTAAATCCATCATATGACATTCAAAAATGGCGTATAGCTAACAATTACACCTCAGATGGGAAAATACCCTTCTTTAGTATGACAAATACTATAGAAAAAATAAAAGACGTTTTAGCTACAGCCTATTTAGACACCTTAAATCCTACTAAATTCCACAAAAAAGTCTATACAACGGATGTTAACAAGAATATTTCAGAATACTCTTTTGGACAGACAGAAATAGGAAGCTACATTCTCAATATATTATGTCCTCTTGGAGATTATCAATACACTATCTTTAATCCAATAGAACAAGATATTCCGTTAAATCGGAGAATTAATATGCGTTTACTATCCTCAATAAATAGTATTCAAAAAGATTTAAAGAATAATGACAAAAACAAGGTTGATGAAGATGTAGACCAAGGGATATATAGTGTAAACTTCCTCGACTCATTAGTTGATATTTATGACGAAACAAAAAATACAGAAATGAATATAATTGTTGACTGGTGCAAAGATGTCAAATTCATAAATGAGCCACCAATATCTTCTATCAAATTAGAGCCCATGTTTATGGAGAGAGTTAATTTTATAGCAGATAAATATAGGCCTAAAAAAGAAGAAAATATTCAAAAGTCATATTACGGAAAAATAGACAACATCAATGCAAATCCTGATGTCGAAAATAGAGAATATGTACAAATTAGATTAGTAGCCATTGGAGATGACAATAAAAAAGTTAATATTCAATCCAAATTAAATTATGCCGCTTATTATTCCGTAGTTAATACGGCCTTTGAAAGTGGCGCCAATGTAAAACTCTCCGGATTGTGTAAAAATACTGGACGGCAAAAATGGATTGAAAACGGACATTTGGAATTACTTAATGATTAATTTCAACGAATTAAAGAACAAACTAAATATATAAGATTATGAAGAAGATTTTATTTTTAGCGACTGTTGTATTAGTTATGACAGGATGCAAATCACGAGAAGAAAAAGCCGCAGAACTTATCAAACAAGAAATGTTCAAAACGCTTTATGATTTTGAAAGCTATGAACCTATTGAAATAAAAATTGATAGTGCTTTCACTTCTATATATACAGATACATTAGCTTTGATGTATGCAAATGAAGTAAAAATAATGTTTGATGAACTCGAAAAAGAAGAAGCCGAATATGAGAGTGCGAAAAGTGCAATGGAGATATGGTCTGATAGTTATTCTTCATTAGGTGCATACAAATATAATGAAGCAAAAAGAAAAGTAAACAATTACATAGAAAAGATTAATAAGACGCTGAAAAAAAATGATGAAGTATACGCCAAAATAAAAGAGAGAAACAAGCAAATAGACCGTTCTTTCATTGGTTGGGAAGCAAAACATAAATTCAGATGTAAGACAAAAGGAGGTAACTTTGATTTAGGCAACTATCTATACGTCTTCGACAAAAACATGAAGCAAATTTTATATAGTAAAGACACAGATGACAAGGAAGACATTCAGTTATTTGGAATTATAGGTAATGCCATTCGAACCGATAATACAAAAGAAGACATTGATGGAAATACGTCGGCTACCGTACAATCAGCAACAGATAGCATCTCAGAAGCATTGAAAGGAGGCGTCTAAAATGATGATTGACTTTCTAACCATCATACTCCTAATATTCGGAGTACTGCAAATCATCCTCTTCTTCAAGGTATGGGGAATGACAAACGACATCAAAGAGATAAGAAACAAGTACCTCAAAGATGAGGACGAGAATAGAAGGAGAGAAGTGGAATACGCCCCATCTCCCAAAATCAGCGGTGGGGTTAAAACAACAATATAGCCGGAATTATTTCCCGGCTTTTTCTTTCCCTATTCGCAAGTTGTGCAAATGTTGTGCAACTATCATAAAAAGAAAATGCTAACAAGTTGTCAATGAACCTATTAGCATTTTTCCTTGTGATTCCGTTGCCACTACTTTTCATACTGGCTGATAGTCAATTATATATCTTTTGTTACCTAAATTACTTTTAGGAAAGGAGGTTTTAATCAACACCTGGCATTGAACAATACACATAGTAATCTTCCTCAATACAAGTTATTTTAACGTCAAATCCATCAGGGTCAATTCCGTCTGTGCTGATGCAAATAGTATCTCCTACTTTCCCTAATAATTCTTTTATTTCCACCTCAAAACTGAACTGCCCAGCTTCAACAATATAGAGATACGCTTTTTTATCCATATTACTTCTGCTTTTGGATTAATATTTGAATTGTTCTTTCTTTCTCAGTTATCACTCTTTCTTTTTCCTCCAATAGAGCGTTGAGATGCTCTATCTCTTTGCGACACTCGCTTAAAGTTATATCTCCAGAGATTTTATTACCATTGCCCTTAACTTGATGACCTATATTAATTCCAGAAGAGTTTATATCTCTATCAAAAAAATAATCTATTGGTACATTAAAATAATCTGCTATAATTTCCAGGTTGTCGGCACCAGGAATCGAAGTGTTATTGAGCCAAACATATAAGTTTGATTTAGATACACTTGTGTCTTTCAAAAACTGTGCTTGACTGATCTTTCTATCTTCAAATAATCTTCTTATTTTATCAGGATTAAACATGTTATACTATTTATACTAGATTTAAATAATAATATAAGATTAAAATAATAGGATTAATATTTTGATATTAGACTATTATTTTAAACCTTTGCGTTATAAATATAATAATAACAATCGTAATATTTAAGATTATGGAAGAGAAAAAGCAAAAAATGGTACCCAAGTACCATTACGACCAGATGGAGAAAAGCACGAAACTGAGGCTCCGTGATGAGTTCCTAAGAAGAAGCGGTATGTCATTGATTACATTCTACGACAAGTTAAGAAAAGACTCCTTCAAACCTTTGGAAAGAGAACTATATGAGAACATTTTCATAATTCAACAAAATTAAGAACCAATCAAATTATGGAGGAATTTAAAAGAATACCTTTCGGTGGTAATCCCTATGCGGATTTTGAGTTTTTCAAGGTAGAATTAAAAGTCTGCGATGTGAAATACACTCCAGAGCAGATTTATGCACACTTTGAATTCACAAGTGGGTACAAAGTAGATGTACAAGGTACATTTTATCCCTCACTAATTCGCAAAGCTATAGTTCAAGTTCGCGAAATGGAGCAAGCACATATTACAAACTCATCACGTTGTGAAATTCATGCCGATAACTAACATCGAGTTCTACAACACCCCCGAAGGTGATGTGATGATTAAAGAACTTGGGCATGCGGCAGTTGTGCTTTGTGAGGACAACCGCCCGACCATCGAGTACATGCTTGCTGTCATCAGGGACAGATACCCGAAAGCACATGCCAGGTTAATGCAACTTTACTCCAGTAGTACAATGAATAGGTGGCATTATGAATTCCGGGTAGTTCACCGCTTCATCCGCTGCAACTTCGGCGAGTATGACCAATACAACCTTGACATCAATAAGGATGGACAATTCGTATTCGAGGAGGTAAAGTGCCCACTACGAGGTGAGTGCGAACATGAGGGAGTGATTTGTCGCCCGGAACTTGACACGGCACTAACCGCCCGTGAGATGAATGTTTTCAGACTCATCGCTTCCAATTGCCAGACGGATGATATTGCAGCGGAACTGCACATATCACCTTATACGGTGAACCGCCATCGGGAGAATATCAAAGCGAAAATCAAGGTTCATAATGTGAGTGAGATGATTTCTTACTGGCATCAGAACCAGATGAAATGAATACCAATAAAAAAGAAATATCAATGAAGAAAGGTCAGAAAGTACGCATTCTGCGTACCAATCAGGTAGCGACAATCGTCGAAGTGGAGTTAATTCGTAAAGGTGGCAAAGTACATCGGTACTGCCATCTGAAGGTAGATAAAAAGCCGGACTTGTGGTTAGACTCTTCAGAACTGGGGGGATTGGTGGAAAGGTGCCGGATTACTTTCCATGATGACAGAGGGCAGGAATTATACTTCGATGTGGAGCGTGATTATGGTAAGGAGAATTTGAGCATGACATTGACCGGACGTCCAGAAAACCTCAAAGAGCATCACGGAATCAATATAGTGATGGCCGAAATGTTCCTCGATGGTTTTAAGGCACACCAATCTCATTCTTGATAATCACCACAACATATGACGGAAGAAAATCTTACACCATATATCCCTATCGGAACTTTATTCAAATACCTGCTCAAGGATTACCGTAGGGAGCGACAGCGCACCATTCATATGGAGGCCCAAGTCAGAAGTCTGTTAAAGCGGAACGCCTATCTTGAGCAGGAAATAGGCAAAGTAAAGCAAAGACTGCTGAAGAAGGTGGAAAAGAGTGAGAAACAGATTGATTACTCGCAGGAAATCAGCCGGCTGCACCAGGCTGTTTCCTGCCGGAACAACACGATAGAGCAGCTCAGGAATGAGAATGCCCGACTGAAAAATGAACTCGATACGTATTTGCTGTTTCTCGGCAAGATTTAAGTCCTACCATCCGAACCCGGAAACAGTGTAATTCGTAGCGGCAATATACAGAACTATGTACTTTACTCAAGACGATATAAAACGAATCAAGGAGGCTTCCAAAGGCAGGCTCCTTGATGTTATCGGTGACTTCCACGAACTACGCAAACGGGGGGCCGAATATAAATGCGAATGCCCTAAATGCCATGGACAGGAGAAGTTGCATATCTCTCCGGCCAAACAGATTTTCAAATGCTTCAGTTGCCCGGATATAAAAGGCAAGGAACCGCTGGACTATCTGCAGAGGGCAGAAGACATGCAGTTCCTGGAAGCATGTGATTACCTGGCACGCAAATTCAATGTATTGCTCGACCCGAAGCCGGAGAAAAAGGCTCCCAAAGCCGCCAAAATGAAAAAACGGAGCAAGGAGGCCAAGGGAGAAAACGTAGATACATTCTGCGCCCGTATGCTTGCCGGCAGCGGACTGACCTATCAGGACGTGACGGCACATATCTTCAAGAAGGGAGATACACAGAGCATTTTCGAGGCGAAGACTTTTCGTCCGGGAACCGTTGACGAATACGGCAATATCGTTGACGGGGATGATGTCATCATCGAATATTACGACCTGGACGGCATGCCGGTCACTTATACCCGTAAGCTGCCGGGGCGTGGCAAGCAGGAGCTCAAAGTGTATTACCGCGTCCGCTGGCAGTTCCCGGACGAACACCGGGACAAGGAAGGGAAACCGTTCAAGTACAAGTCTCCTGCCGGCAGCGGTACGCCCATATACATCCCGGAACGCATGAGGCAGATGTACAAGAGGAAAGAACAGTTCCCAAGGCTCTACATCCAGGAAGGGGAAAAGAAAGCGGAAAAGGCAGAGGCAGCCCCGGCGGAAAATGCTTTGAAGGAAATGAAAAAGCGGTCAGCGGCATCCAGAACCTGGGACAGAAAGGGGCGTTGCCGGAGGATCTTGTCAAGATAATCACTGTCTGCGGAGTCAAGGAAGTGGCTTTCATTTTTGATGCGGACTGGAATGATCTCTCAAATAATATAAAGTTTAATCCCCCCGTCGATACACGCCCCCGGTGTTTTTTCTCCGCTGCCCGCAATTTCAAGGAGTATATGCGTATGCTGAAGAACCGCGGCATCATGGTGGAAATATTCATT
>OJMO01001476.1_pt1 | contig 14483 bp, 12 predicted proteins | sample 1597241 | NCBI WGS metagenome assembly OJMO01 (sample SAMEA2452129, study PRJEB22498) | human gut metagenome | biome: human feces; feature: human gut; material: feces | place: Australia | collected 2012 | reverse complement strand
GTTTTATGGTAGGAGAAGAGAATATTCGGTTTGATATTTTTGATAAAGATAATAATTTAGTTACTTCAATTACTACGGATAGTGATGGCTATGCTAGTACTTATTTGGTATATGGTACCTACACTGTTAGGCAGGTTAATTCTTCTTTTGGATATTATAAGATAGATGATTTTAAGGTTACTATTGATAGAGAGGATGATAGACCAATATTTAAACTTATCTCTGATAGTAAGATTACTGGTAAAGTTAGGGTTATAAAGAAAGACTATGATACAAATGATAATATTATTAATGGAAAGGCTAAATTTAGAATATTTGATGTTAATAATAAAAAATATGTTTCATTTGAAGTTAGTTATCCTAGAGAGGAAGTTATTGATACTTTTGATATAGATAGTAATGGTACTTTTATGACTCCTGATGTATTAGAACCTGGTAAATATATTTTATATGAAGTTGATACTGATATGGATGGTTATTTATATAATAAAGAAGGAATTTCTTTTACTATTGGTGAAGATAGTGATATGATTAAAGAAAATGATGATATGGTATTAGAACTGTATTTTTATAATAAGAGAGTTAAAGGTACTTTGAATATTACTAAGTATGGTGAGAATATTAAATATAATGATGATAAATATTATTATAATAATGATATTTTACTTAATGATGTGGTTTTCTACTTATATGCTAAAGAAGATATTTATGAGAATGGTAAGCTTATTTATAGTAAAGATGATAAAGTTAATGAATGTACTACTAATGATGGTAAATGTAAGATAGAGAATATTCCTCTTGGTAATTATTATTTGAAAGAGATTTCTTCTAGTGAAGGTAATGTTTTAGATAATACAGAGTACAATATTAGTTTTAGTTATAAAGATCAATATACTGAGAATATTGTATATAATTTAGAGGTTAAGAATCATTTACCTAAAGGTAAGATAGTTATTAATAAGTATGAGACTGGTACGAAGAATGGAATTAGTGGTACTTTGATAGAAATTAGAAATATAAATAATGAAATTATATATAAAGGTTATACTGATAAAAATGGTAAGATTATTTTAGATGATATGTTATATGGTAAGTATTATGTTTCTGAGGTAGAGGCTAGTACTGGATATAGATTAGTACAAGATAAAATATACTTTGAAGTAGGAGATAAAGACGTTGATATTGATATTTATAATGAAAGAATTAAAGTTCCTAATACTGGTATTTCTTTTGATATTAAAGATATATTTGTTATAGTTTGTTTTATTTCTTCATTAGGAGGTATATTATTAAAATATAAGAATAAATATATTGTTATAGTGGGTTTATTTGTTATTATTACTTCTATTTTATATTTTGGATTAAAGATTTATAACCATTATAATGATATTAAAAATAATGATAAGGCAGTAGAAGCAGTACTCAATAAAAAGATTGATAGTTTAGATAATTTGAAATATAGATATAAGGCAGTATTAGAGATTCCTTCAATTAAGTTAAAGAGAGGAATACTAGATATTGATAATAAGTATAATAAGGCTAAATATAATATTGAACTTATTAAAGAAAAAGATGATATTATAGTACTTGCTTCGCATAATGGTAATAATTATAATTCTTATTTTGGTAATCTTAAGAATATTTCATTAGGAGATACTATTAATTATTATTATGATGGTAAAATTTATAAATATATTTATACTGATAGTTATGATATTAAGAAAGATGGCTATGCTGATATATATAGAAAGAAAGGTAATAAATGTATTGTTTTAGTTACTTGTAAAGATGGAAGAAATGATGGTCAAACTGTATTTATTGGTTATTTAGATGAGATTTTAGAATACTAAAAAGGTGAGGATTTTTTCCTTGCTTTTTTATATATATCGTGATATTATTATTATAGGTGAGAGGTAAGAAATGGCTAAGAAGAAAAATATCAAACTTACAGAACACATATCATATTGTATTATAGATAGTACTATTTATTTATTTCAAAATAATATTAATTTATCTGAAGATGAGATAGAGATATTATATAAGAAACTTACTTTAATTATTGAAGATAATGGTATTTCTTATATAAATATATCCGCTAGTAAGATTGAAGATAGAAAGGAAATGTATCAGAAACTTGGGTTTTCTTTATCTTATTATGATGTTAATAAACTTAATGTTTTATATGATGGTAAGAAGAATAAGAAAGATTATAGATGTTATGGTATTATGACTAAGAAAGATTTTTTTGATAAAATTAATAACAAAGAGGATAATGCTGAAAAGCATGATAGAGTGATTAATTCTAATTCTGGTTATGTATATAATTTATTCCTTTTGTTTGGAAGTATTATGTTTCTTTGTTATTTATGTGTACAAGGGGCTATTTATTTGGTTAAATAGAATGGAGGAATGTTTATGACATTAGATAGTGTATTAGTGATACTTAGAGCGATTATTGATATTTCGCTTGTTTGGATGGTTATTTATTTTATTCTTAAAAATATTAAGAACAATGTTAAGATGATACTTTTGTTTAAGGGTGTATTTGTAGTTTTGATTGTTAAAATTCTTAGTGATACGCTTAATCTTACTACGATTGGATTACTTTTAGAATATGTAATTATGTGGGGACCACTTGCTCTTATTATTATATTTCAACCAGAAATTAGAAGTATTCTTGAGCATATTGGTAGAAAGCAATTACTAGGAAGACATAAAGTACTTACTTTGGATGAGAGAGAAAAATTAGTATATGAGGTTATGTCTGCGGTTGATTATCTTAGAAAAAGTAGAATTGGTGCATTAATTGTATTGGAGAGAGATATTAGTTTGAATGAATATATTGAAAGAAGTAAACCTATATATGCAGATATTTCTTCAGAACTTTTAATATCAATATTTTTTCCAAGAAATCCTCTTCATGATGGTGGAGTAATTATTCAAGGTAATAAAATTACTTCAGCAGGTGCAGTATTTCCAATAAGTATTAATAGTAAAATTAGTAAGAAACTTGGTACTAGACATAGAGCTGCGATTGGAATAAGTGAAGAATCTGATGCTATTGCTATTGTAGTTAGTGAAGAGACTGGCAAAATTTCAATTGCTGTAGGAGGTAATTTAAATTATAATCTTTCTCTAGATGATGCTAGAATGATTTTAATTGAAGAACTTAAACCTAAAAGGGAAGTTCTACTCGATGATGAATTTGAAGAAGAGGAGGAAGATAATAATGAAAAGGCTTAAGAAAATTATTAAAGCTATCAAGAAATTTTTTCTAGGTATCTTTAATTTTATTGATAGAGTTATTGTTACTCCAGTTACTAAGTTTGGATTATTCTTAGGTGAAAAAACTGATAAGAATGCTGGTAAATTTGAGAAGTGGTTAAATAAGAAGAATACTTTGGTGTTTATTTCACTTTTTATGGCATTACTTTTATTCTTTTATGTTGATAATCAAGCAAGTACTGTAATTGATAGTGCTGCTGAAGTGCTTCATAATCAAACGGTTGAGGCTACTTATAATAAAGAAGCTTATGTTGTTGAGGGTATTCCTGAGACTGCTGATGTTACTTTGATTGGTAGAACTGTTGACTTATATCTTGCTAAACAATTATCTACTGGTAAAGTTAGTGTTGATTTATCTAATTTGAAGGAAGGTACACATAAGGTTGATTTGAGTTATGAGAGTTCTATTAATTCTGTTACTTATAAGTTAGATCCTTCTTCAATTACGGTTAATGTTTATCCTAAGGTATCACAAACTAAGACAGTTACTATTGATGTTATTAATAAGGATAAATTAGATAGTAAACTTTCTGTTCAATCTGTTACTTTAGATAAAGAAGAAGTTATTATTAAGGGTACTGATGATGAGAAATCTAGTCATAATATAAATAAAGTGGCTACGGTTAAAGCACTTGTTGATGTTGGTAGTATTGTTGATCCTAAAGCTGGTGTTAATACTGTTGATAAAGTTAAATTAGTAGCATATGATAAGTATGGTAATGTTGTTGATGTTGAAATTGTTCCTGAGACTGTTACCGCTACTGTTAATATTGAGTCTTATAGTGGCACTGCTAAACTTAAGGTTATTCCTAAAAATATAGATAAGATATCATTTGGTAAAGCTATTAGTTCTATTACTACTTCGGTAAATGAGATTAGTATTTATGGTGACCAAGAAACAGTAAATAAATATAGTGAAAGTTATATTCCTATTGAAGTAGATGTAGCAGGTCTTACTGATAATAAGACTTATACTGTTGTAGTTCCTAAACCAGAAGGTATTAGAGAAGTATCTGAAAAGACTATTACGGTTAAGATTAGTATTGGTAAAGAAGAATCTAAAGAAGTAGATGATATTAAAATAGATGCTATTAATCTTGGACCTAATTTGAAGGCTGGTGCTATTGGAGAAAATTCTTCTAAGACAACGGTAGTGGTTAAAGGTACAAAAGAAGTTCTTGATGCTATTGATAGTACTACTATTAAAGCAACAGTTGATTTATCTGGACTTGGTGAGGGTGAACATACTGTTAATGTTAAAGTAAGTGGTGAAGAGGTTAAAGCTAATTACTTTGCTAAGACTACAAAGATTAAAGTTAGAATTACTAAAAGTTAATGGTGTATTTTGACTAGTTTTGTCGAATATAATGAAATTATTTTGGCTATGTGTTATTCTTTTAATAGAGGAGAGGATAATGATGCTAGGTTATATATTAGTTGAAGATATTTTTGATGAAATGAGTCAGAATATTAGTTATATTAAACTTAATTGTTACTTAAAAGAAGGAAGAAAAAGTTAATTTCTTCTTTCTTTTCTTATTATTTTGTTGTATAATTTTTATATGAGGTAGGTGTTAAATATGGGAAGAAAGAAAAAGATAGAGAGTACAGAAAATAAAACTATTAAATTAGAAAATAATAAAAAGAAGAACTATAATGTATCAGAAGGCTTCTATTACATATTAGGGTTAGTACTTGCTTTAGTACTTATTTTTGCTACTGATGAACTTCTTAGTACTGTTAATTATTTATTTGTTGTAATTTTTTCTATAATAGCGGTTATTAGAGTTATTAACTTTGTTATGGATAAGGAATATTTAAAGAAAGATTATTCTGGTATAGTTATGGGTATTATGTGTTTATGGCTTGCTTTATTTACTTTTAAGTATGGTCAATTCTTATTCTTAGAATTACTTCCAGTACTTGTTTCTTTATTATTATTTTTTATGGGTATTAGTAGTCTTATTAAGTATTTTGATAGAAGGGTTACTGCTAATATGATTGTTAGTATTATATCTATTATACTTGGTATTATTCTTATCTTTGTATCTAAAAATGTTATGTATATATTCTTTAAGATAATTGGAGTATATATATTTGTTATGGTTATTCTTGATTTTATTAATTATAAAAAGATTAAAGATAGTAATAGTATTATTAGTGAGTAAAGGCTTAGATTTATTTCTAAGTTTTTTTAATCCTTACAAACCTGTAGTTTTGTAAGGTATGACTGAACCTTATTGTTTCAGTCATAAAGTATTTTGTTATGTTGTGGTTAGAAAGTTTACACCCCAAATATGATATCTTATGGTTATTCCTATATAGACTTGTAGGCTATGTAGGACAGAAAAAGACCTAGGCTTTTTCTGAAAGGTAATATTTTTGATAAAATTGATAAAAAATATGTTCAAATGTTTGATTTTATGATATAATTAATAACTGTGAGAAAAAGAAGGTGTATTTTATGAAAATTAGAAATGTTGCTATTATAGCACATGTAGACCATGGTAAAACTACTTTAGTTGATCAATTACTTAAAAAATCTGGTACTTTTAGAGATAATGAACAAGTTGAAGTTAGAGCAATGGACTCAAATGATATAGAAAGAGAAAGAGGTATTACTATTCTTGCTAAGACTACTTCAATTCATTATAATGGATATAAGATTAATATTCTTGATACTCCAGGACATGCTGATTTTGGTGGTGAAGTAGAGAGAATTATGAATATGGTTGATGGTGTTTTATTACTTGTAGATGCTTATGAGGGTACAATGCCACAGACTAGATTCGTTCTTAAAAAAGCATTAGAAGCAGGAGTTAAACCTATTGTTGTTATTAATAAGGTAGATAAACCTACTGCTAGAGTGGAGAAAGTGCTTGATGAAGTTATTGATTTATTTATTGAACTAGGAGCTAGTGAAGAACAACTTGATTTTAAAGTTGCTTATGTTAGTGCTTTAAATGGTACTGCTAGTTTAGATCCAGATATTAGTACACAAAGTGAAAGTTATGATGATATTTTTAATTTAATTATTAATGAGATTCCTGAACCTAATGCTAATCCAGATGGTAATTTACAATTTCAACCTGCACTTTTAGATTATAATGAATATGTTGGTAGAATTGGTATTGGTAAAGTTCATAGTGGTACTTTAAAAGTTAATGAAATGGTATCTTGTGTTAGATTAGATGGTAGTATTAAACAATTTAGAATTCAAAAATTATTTGGTTTTGATGGCCTTAAGAGAGTAGAAATTAATGAGGCTAAGGCTGGGGATATTGCAGCAGTTGCAGGTCTTATGGATATTTCTGTTGGTGAAACTATATGTAATGTTGGTAAAGAAGAGGCTCTTCCTATACTTAGAATTGATGAGCCTACTTTAAAAATGACATTTATGGTTAACAATAGTCCTTTTGTTGGCAAGGAAGGTTCTATTGTTACTGCTAGAAAAATTGGTGAGAGATTATTTAAAGAGACACAAAAAGATGTTAGTTTAAAAGTAGAAGAGTCTGGTAATGAGTCTTGGGTTGTATCTGGTAGAGGTGAACTTCATTTATCTATTCTTATTGAAAATCTTAGAAGAGAAGGTTTTGAACTTCAAGTATCTAAGCCTGAGGTTATTATTAAAGAAATAGATGGTGTTAAGTGCGAACCTTATGAAGATGTTCAGATTGAAGTTAGTGATGACTGTGTAGGTAATGTTATTGAAGCTCTTGGTTTAAGAGGTGGAAAGATGTCTAATGTTAATAATTTAATTAGACTTAATTATACTATTCCTTCAAGAGGTTTAATTGGTTTTAATACTAACTTTATGACTATGACTAAGGGTTATGGTATTCTTAATCATACTTTTAAAGAATATTTACCTATTGAAGATATTAATTCTACTGAGAGAAAAGTTGGTGTACTTGTTGCTACTGAGGCTGGTAAGGCTACCGCTTATGCTTTAGGTCAATTAGAAGACAGAGGTGTTATGTTTATTGAACCTGGTACTGAAGTTTATGAAGGTATGATTGTTGGTGAATGTAATAGAGAGAATGACCTTGCTGTTAACGTTGTTAAGGGTAAACAACTTACTAATACAAGAGCATCAGGGTCTGACCATACTGTTGTACTTAAAAGACCTAGACCTCTTACTCTAGAATATTGTTTGGATTATATTAATACTGATGAGTTAGTAGAGATTACTCCGGAAAATATTAGACTTAGAAAGTTTATTTTAAATACGGAAGCAAGAAAGAAGTTTGATGCAAAGAAATAACTTCTTTTTTTTTATATAAAAAAATACCTAGATAGGTAGGTATTTAGTTATTTTATTCCTTTACTTTTATATTCATCGAATAGTTCTTTGAATCTAGGAAAATGAATTATTTCCCTTTGTCTTAAGAATAGTAATGGTCCTATGACATCGGGATCATCTGTTAGATTGATTAAGTTTTCATAAGTAGCTCTAGCTTTTTGTTCTGCTGCCATATCTTCTGATAAGTCGGCGAGTGGGTCTCCGGTTGTTGCAAAATATGATACGGTAAATGGTACGCCATTAGAGTCAGTTGGATATAGTCCATATCCATGTTCGGCATAGTGAGATTCTAATCCAGCTTCTTTTAATTCTTTTAGAGTGGCGCCATTTAGTAGTTGATATATCATAGCGGATATCATTTCAACATGGGCTAGTTCTTCAGTTCCAATATCGGTAAGCAAAGCTTTTCCTTTATCATCTGGCATTGTATATCTTTGATTTAGATAGCGGAAGGCTGCTGCTAACTCGCCGTTAGCGCCTCCATATTGTGTTACGAGATATTTTGCCATACGTAAATCTTTCTTTTTGATGTTAACGGGATATTCTAATGATTTTACATATTTCCACATTATTTTTGCACCTCCCATGGCCATGGTGAGTTATCCCATAACCAAGTATTTGTTTGAATAGGACTACTAAGAGTTAATGGTCCATATTTATTTTCATATTGTGTTATTAATTCTTTTTCTTTTTTTAAATAACTATTATATGTATTTAAGGCATTTATGTCATTTGGATATAGGTCTAAGTATAATCCTAATTCAATAGTGGCAAATCTATTTTCATCTATTTGAAGTATTAAATCTTCTCTTTCATTTGAGGCTTTTAACTCTTGTGGTTTATAATTTTTGTATTCATCATATAGATTATTAAATAAATTACCTCTCTTGAATCCTATTTGTGAGTCTGTGATACTACTATTGGTGTTTGTATTTGGTATTGTATAATTATTAGGGAACATATTTTGATAGTTCATATCAGTTATCATGGTATTTGGGTTTGTCATAAAGTTCATATCGTTGTAGTTATTTAAATAATTATAATAATCGTTTAAATTATTCATATTTTTTTCCTCCTAAAATAGGTTATGTATTTAGGTATATTGTGTATAGGGTAATTACCTAAGTTGACAAAGATTTAATTTTTAAATATAATTTATATGAAAGAAGTGTTTGTATGTTTGATAAAATGAATGAACCATTAGTAATTAAAAATAATGATTTTAAAAGATGTATTATTTTTATTAGTTATCCAATAATTGATTATAGAGAAGAAATTTTAAAAATACTTGAGAGAATAGCATTTAATAGAAGTAATAAGTATAATACTGATCAAAAAATAGCGGTAGTTAATATTAATAATTATTGTTTATCTTATGATAGTAAAATTGCCTTTATTGGTAATAGTCCTTTTTTGGAGTTTTCTCTTAGTTATCCTTCTTATGAATGTTTGGGAGAGGATGTACTAGAAGATAATTTGAATTTTATTAAGGAAATTATATATAATCCTTATTTGGAAGATGGAGTGTTTCCTAAGAATAAGGTAGAAGATGCTATAACCTTTTATAAGAATAATGTTGATAGAATTAGTACTGATTTTTTTAGTTATTATGATTATAAAAATGATTTATTGATAGATGAAAATGATTATTTGATATCTAAAGTTTTTAAAAATCCTTCGTTATTAGATAATGTTACTCCTAAGGGATTATACGATACTTATAATAAAATTATTAGTGGTTCTCCTTTGGTATATTTAATTGGTAATGTTGATGTTGATAAATCTAAAGAACTTATTAAGAAGATTCTTCTTAATAATAAGATAAGTAAAGTTAGATTTAAGATGGATTATTATGTTTATGCTAAGTGTATACCTGATAAAGTAGATGTTATTACTGAAGATAGTTCTTTTTCAACAGTAGGTGTTTATTGTAATTATAAGGTTAGAAATATTAACTCTGTTAGAGATACTGTTTTACTTAGTGTTGTTAAAAACCTTTTATATTCTAATGTATCTAATATTTTGTTTGATAGTTTGAGAAAGGATAATGATTTGGTATATAGATGTTATGCTAGATATACGAAGTTTGGTACACTAACTTTGGCTTCTTTTACTGATAAGGGTAATTTTAAAATGATATTTGATATTTATAATGATGTTATGAAAGTAATAGAAGATATTAATTATATTGAAGATAAACTTCCTTTAATAATAGAAAATGCAAGAATTGATAATGAACTTAGTAAAGAGAATTTAGGTGATATTTTATATGAACATATAGATAAACATTTAGAGTATGTTAAGGATAAGTATTATGATATATTAAAGACTATTACTAAAGAAGAAGTTAGTGATTTTATTAAGAATAGACTTGTTATGGTATCTAAGTATGTAGGTGGTGATAAATAATGGATGAAGCTAAGTTTATTACTTTAGATAATTGTCTTACTATTCTTATATATACTGATAGGAGTAAGAGTACTAATCATATGGAATTATTTACTTTTTATGGTGGTAATTATAGTTCTTATATAGATTATAATGGTAAAAAGAGAAATATTAAAGAGGGTAGTGCTCATTTACTTGAACATTATGTTTGTGAGAATACTGTTTCTGGTGATTTATTAGATAACTTGAGAAAATATAATGTACTTAGTTGTAATGCTGGTACTAGTGCTTTTAATACTTCTTATTTTTTTAATACGGTATGTAATTTTTATGAGTGTTTAGATACTTTTTTAGATGGTATATATAATGTTTCTTTTACTAATGAGAAGTTAAATAAAACTAAATATGCTGTATTAAATGAAATTAGAGATAGTCAAAATAATGAGGGAAGAAGAATAGCGGATATTAGAGATAGAACTTTATTTAGTAATTGTATGGATAATTTGGGTAGTGAAGATAGTATTAATAGTATTACTGTTAATGATCTTAAAGATATTTATGATAGTATATATGTTCCTTGTAATCAGTTTTTAGTAGTAGCGGGTAATTTTGATTATGATATAGTTCTTGATAAAATTAGAATGTTTTATAATAATATGTCTTTTAAATGTAATAAGAAACTTCCTAAGATAATTGATAAAAGAGATATTGTTTCTAAATATACTACTTATGAATGTAATTTGATGGATGAGGTAACTGTTAGTTTTAAGATTGATATAAGGGATTTATCTAATTATGATGGATATAAACTTGATTGGTACATTGGTTGGTTTTTGGATATTAATTTTTCTAGGTATTCAAAGATTAATGAATATATTAATAATAGCGATGATTATATAGGCAGTATTGGTAATTCTTTCTATTATTATAATGGTTATTTGGTTATAGAGATTTATGCTTTGACTTCTTTATGTGATGATTTTGAGAATATTGTTATTAGTACTGCTAATGGTATTAGTGATGATGATAGGGAATTGTTTGAGCTTGTTAAGAAGAATAGTCTTACTAGTTTGTCTGTTAGGAAAGATAGTATTAGTAATTATGTTCGTCCTATTGAAGATAATTATATTACATTTGATTATGCTGAAGTAGATGATATTGATGTTATTAAAAATTTTAGTTATGATGATTATAAGAAAGTTATTAATAGTATTGATTTTTCTTATTATAGTGTTTTTTATAGGAAGAAGAAATAGTTGTTTGTTATTGGAGTGTGAACCATTGTGTTTCACACTCTTTCTTTGAAGCCAATTTTTTGTTTGTCTTCAAAGATAATCTAGAGCCTTAGGTTAAGTCTCTAGATTAGGAGTGAGTTGAAAAATACTTGTATTGACAATGATATATTATTAAAATATAATTATGTTTAAGAGGTGATACTATAATGTTAGAAATTGTTATTAGTGAATCAGAGAAGAATGTTCTTACTTATTCAAATTTGTTTAAGAAGAATGATATTGTTAGTTTTTCGCTATTACTTACATATGGTAAAATTAAGAATATTGAGCAAAGTGAATATAAGAGAGTCTTAGATGTAGAATTGAATCCTAAATGTATATTTAATGAATTAATTGAAAAAATTAATGATTATGATGGAATTAGAATATGGTATTCTTCTTGTGATAGTGAGGGAATTAATACTTATTATTTTCTTGTTAATTATTTGGGTAATAAGAATAAAACTATATATTGCTGTGATGTTTATAATAAAGAGTATTTTTCTTTAGGAAGTTATGATTCTACTAAAATTGAAAAATTACTTTTAAATACAAAAAAATTAAATAATGATGAAATAAATAATATTTGTCTGATATGGCAAAAATTATTAGAAGAAAATGGTGATTTGAGGTTACTTGAAAATAATAGGTTAGTATCATGTAGTTTTGATTTTTTAGATAATGTAATATTAGAATATTTGAGTTTATATGATAATTCTATAAAATATCATTCATTTATAGGGACATTAGTTTCAAAAGAGTTATTTGGTATTAGGGGTGATTTGTTTTTTTCTGCTAGAATTGATTATTTAATTAATACTGGTAAGATTATAGTAGAAAGGATAGTAAGAGAGAAAAATATTATTGGTGAGATAGTTATAAAAAAATATATTATGATAAATAAAATGTGACTTTGAAGTTGCATTTTTTTCTTGACAATAATAATATTATGTAGTATGATTTAATTGTACTAGTGCAGATAGTACAATCATATATTGATAGTGAAAGGAGATTTTATATGATAAAGATAGATAAATTATCAAAGAAATATGATAAAGATTATGTACTTAAAGATCTTAGTTGTAATATTAAAGATAATTCTATTTATGGTTTAGTAGGAGCAAATGGATCTGGTAAGAGTACACTTCTTAGGACTATTATGGGTATATATGAAGCTGATGGTGGTGTTATATCTGTTGATGGTGAAGAAGTATATGATAATGAAATTATGAAACAAAAAATGGTTTTTGTACAAGATGATTTATTCTTTTATCCGGGTTATACTTTAATGGATACTGCTAAATGGTATGAAGCAATGTATAAGAATTTTGATATGAATTATCTTAAGGAATTAGCAGGCTTACTTAACCTTAAACTAGATAAGAAAATTAGTACATTTTCGAAAGGAATGAAAAGGCAATGTGCGCTTATATGTGCTATATCTACTAACTGTGATTATATGTTTTTTGATGAGACTTTTGATGGACTTGATCCAGTTATTAGAAATACTATGCAGAAGATTCTTATTAAACAAATGAATAAGAAGAGAACTACTATTGTTATGACTAGTCATAATCTTAGGGAACTTGAAGACATTTGTGATAATCTTGGTTTATTATATCAAGGTGGTATTTTGTTTGAGAGTGATATAGATACTATTAAGACAAATATGTTTAAAGTTCAGATATCTTTTGAGAAGAATTTTGATAAAGAAGATTTTGAAGATTTTGATATTTTAAGCTTTAAAAAGCAAGGTAGTGTTGCTACAATTATTATTAAAGATAATGATGGTAAGAGTAAAAAGAAGTTAGAGAAGATGAAACCTTTAATACTTGATTATCTTCCACTTACTTTGGAAGAAGTATTTATTTATGAAATGGAGGCATTAGGATATGAATTTAACAAGTTTGTTTAATTTTAATTATTTAAAAGAAAATATTAAGAAGTCTAAAGCTATTATTCTTTTATGTATGTTATTACTTCCTATTCTTAATGGTATTATTCTTCTTATGCATGGTAGTACTGGTGATAATTTTGTTGCTAGTATTTATGATGTATCTGGTATTATATTATTTGGAATGTATATTATACCGTTAGTTCTTTCTATTACTTTGTTTAGTTTTATATATAAAAAAGGAGCAGTTGATTTTACTTTATCAATGCCCATTAATAAAAGACAAATATTTTTAACTAATACTATAGGTGGAATGGCTATTATACTTATTATGCAAATTATTAATTTTATTGTTATGTTATTAGTTAGTTTAATATATAGTAATATTATTGTTTCTTATAAGATGTTATTTGATATTTTACTTATGTATTCTATATCTTATATATTTGTATTTGTTTGTACTAATATTGCCGCTAGTGTATCTTCAAATAAGATTACAACAATAGTAGTTACTTTACTTATTATGTTTTTAATTCCATTTATTAGTACATTTATTAATTCTAATGCTTTTACTTATTATGGTAATAGTGATGTTAAAGTTGAATGTGTAAATGATAGTTGTAAGCCAAAAAATTATTATTGTGATAATGTTAAGTGTGAAATAGATAAAAAAAATAATATTTATACTGCTAATGTAACAAAGTATGATAATGTTACTTATACTTTACCTTATGAATTTATTAAAGATACTTTATTTGGAATTGAAAGTGATAATAGAGTAAATACTTCAATTATTAAGATGATTATACTTAGTATTATATATATAATAGTGGGTACAGTGTTATTTAGTAATAAGAGGTTTGAAATTGTTGGAACTTCATTTAGAAGTGAGAAAGTACATATTTTAGTTAGAACTTTAACTACTATTCCTATTGTATGTCTTGCTTATGTTGTACTTAAAAATAGTAGTATATCTAGTTATGATATCTTTTCTATTGTTTTACTGTTTGTACTTATATTTACTTATTTAATTATATATGATTTGATTACAAGAAAGAAAGTTACTAATTTCTTTAAAATGGCTATTTGTTTAGCAATAGTTGGTGGTGTTACTACAGTAGTGGGAGCATTAGTGGATGTTGATAGTTATAGTATCAAGGCTAAAGATGTTAAAGAGATTTCCTTCTTAGATGATAATGGTAATGTTATTGGAAGTACTAAGAATACAGAAGTTATTAATAATAGTATATCTTTACTTTTAGATACTGAAGCTTTAGAAAATTATACTTATAACTATACTATTAAGACTAAAGTAAAAGGTAGTACATATCGTTTTAAT
>OJMO01001471.1_pt1 | contig 14528 bp, 9 predicted proteins | sample 1597241 | NCBI WGS metagenome assembly OJMO01 (sample SAMEA2452129, study PRJEB22498) | human gut metagenome | biome: human feces; feature: human gut; material: feces | place: Australia | collected 2012 | reverse complement strand
TGCCAACTCATCGTCTACAATAGCGGCTTCCGCCCTACAACTTATGGACGTACTTCCGATGACGCACTCCACATTGGTACCGTCCAAACAAAAAACATTATTTTCAATCAATTGTTTGGCAGCCAATGCCATATTAAGAGTTTTTTCTTCCAATGTCGCTCTTACTTTTCCACGTCCGTCGATAATGGGACGTATACCTATTTTTATACTCATATTAACCTCTGTTTTGTATCTAATCGCTAAATCAGTGTTTCAAGTAGAAGTACGCTACACTCTTTATTTCGTCGTTGTTGTACATGTAGGAAGAAAAGTCTTCTTTCCAACCCAATGCGTCGACAGTTACGCGTATATCTTGTTGAAATCCGATACAATCCTCAATGTGGAAACGGTACATCCCGAACTTTTTAGGCAGTCCGCTTACGTCCACCATCGGCAAACCCAAAAACGGGGAATTGAACTCTTGCTCGGTGGAATCGGGGATTATTCCGTAACCGCCGAAATTCCACGCTCCGCCGAAGTAGTCTTCCGTTCCGTTGTCGCAAATGGTCGGCTTGGCGGTATCCCCGTCAAGATAAAACTTAACTTCGCCTTCGCCCCACCAACGCGGACTGTTTGTACTCCATGCAAGGTATGTTCCGACATATACTCCGCTGCCATGTACGTTGTCCAAAATCGTGTGGTACTTCGTTTCACCCGTAACCGAATGGTTGTAACGAGCATGGAAGTATGCCGCTTCGGCGTCGACAACTTTTTCTTCAAACATCACTTTGTAAGCAAGAATATCCGTAATCGTATCTCCGTTGTTTTCCACTTCGATACGGAATCCCTTTCTGAAAGGCATCGCCCAGTAACAATTACATCCTCTGTAAGGGGCAACAACTATCGGCAAAGAAAACACATTGCGGTTGACGCCGTCATGTCCCAAGCAAAAGAATGCGCCGACGGGACAATCGACAGAAGGCGTTTCTTCTGCATCCCAATAAATTCTGAGTTGCAGTTCGGAAAAGTTTGCACGGTCGGAAGCAATAAAAAATTGATGTATCACGCCACTACCTACGTAGTCGGCTATTACCTTTACCTCATGCGGAAGTACACGTACAAACGGATTAACCTTGCAGTCTTCTCCTAAGGAATTTTTACTCCAATACAAATCGGGATTGGTCGGATCGGGTTTTTCCAAGCATGCTTTGCCTTTTTTCCCTGTCGGGTTTTCCGCGGAGATCATTCTTGTAATAACGCCGCTTTTTTTGTACAATTCATTAAGCATTTCAATTTATCCTTTTTGCTTTTTAATAAAGTCCATATTTTAACAAATATGGCAAGCCGAGATACTTTTTAATATCTACGTTCGGTCAAAACAGCAACAATACTACTTAGTCAAGGACGTAACGCTATACGGATTTGCCAAGGCATTGTTGACCGCTTCGATAACCTGCGACAACTGTTCGGCAGTCATAGACGAAGTACGGTATGTAACCTGTGAAATATCGATGCCGAGAACTTTTGCGGCAAAAGTCATTGAAGAGGTAAATCTGCCGATTCCGAAAGAAAGATGCCTTTCGTCGCGACTGATGTCCTTGTCATCGAATGCCGTTCGCATGTTCTGTACGGCCGTTCCGGAAGGCACCATTTTGGTAAAGCCGTAAATATTCTCTTCCTCGGTGATCCGCTTGATTTGCGTGCATATTGCATTGTACATGGTCATTTGATCCATTCCGTACTGCACCATGTCCGCAATGTAATTTCCATACGCTGTCGTATATGCCCACGTTCCCAACCAACCAAACTCAGTTTCGTTTCCTACTATCGAACGAATACCGTCTGTCAAATCTTTCAAGTGAGTAAACGTTGAAGCATTTCCCGAATCTTTCGAAGCCTGCTGGAAGGAGATGTAATCCCATTTGTCATGCAAATTCAGGGCTTGTTGAATAGAAACGCTTTTGACCGTCTCCCATTTTTTATTGATGTAGTCCCATTTTCTGAGGTCGTAGACACGCAAACTGTTTTCGAAATTGTACCAGTGTGTGTCTATAGTGCAACCGCCGATAAACAAACCATACAAATTCAGTTCCTTATCGTAATTAACGTTGTCGGCGATTCTGTATACATACTCAATTGTATCATCCATGAAGGAGTTGCCGATCATAAGAATGTTCATTGTTTGGTTTTCCTGTGCAGTCAGCGAATAGATACTAATGTCGTCGATTATTATGTATTTGTCTTGGTTAGGCGACGAATTACCTGTTTGTCCCACTCTGAAACAAATGTTTATTTGATCGCAGTTTGCCATTCCCTTTGATGCAAACTTGACCTTGTACTCCGTATACGCTTGATCGTTGGAATCGCTAATATCCACCGTTTTTCTGTCTACTAATGCAAATTCCGAACTACCTTTTGCCCAGCTCCACATTTCAAAGCTGAAATTAGGCGCAATCAGTCCTGCCCCTTTTTTGAGTCGGAATGTCATTTCATAAAGTCCCGACTTCCCTAAAATCGAGGGGTTGCCCGCTACATTGAAAACTGCCTGAGATGATTGACAATTGATTTTCAATGCGGTGTTGCCGTCTTCTTCTTTGATTAGGCTTGAATTGCTTGCGCTGCCTTCGACCAAAATAGTGTTGTTTGCCAACCATGAGTCTACTTTGAGCGAATCGGCAGATGTTGCCCACTTTTCAAAGTCGCCACCGGGAATTTTATCGATATTCTCGGCGAGGGGTTGACCGTCGACAACTTTCTGCACCATGATGTTGTCTATAAAAACGTAGTTGTCAGTCAATGCCACTTCCGGCCAATAAGTCACGCACAAATGAATGAAATTTCCGCAATCGGACGACAGTGTAAAGTCAAATGTAAAATTCGTCCAAGTGTCACAATTGGCGTTTAGTATGTTGTTACGAGTAGAATCCAACGATATGTAAGTTTCCAAACCCGTCCACAAACCCACATCGAGGTGACCGTAGCGCTGACCTTGTTTGTCGTTGACAAAATTGTTCTTGGCAGCATAACTGAGTTTTACGTCAAAGGACAGTCTGTAACTACCTGCTTTGCAAATGTTATTTGATAAGTCTTTTTGCAACTTCGTAGAGCCGGGGTACCATGTAGACGCGACGATTTTACCACACATGTTACCACCGTCATTTACAATGTAGTAGGGTGCCTGAGACCAGTTTCCGTAAGGATACTGTCCCCAGCCATTGTTGTTAGCCACAACATATTCTTCTACGGGAAGTTCCATGTCACCGTTGAGCAATGCCTGCGTATTGGCACCTGTTGTTCGTAATGTAATCTTTGATTTAAAGGACTCCATATCTACATAATCTTTGTTTGCTTCGGCAGGATATGCCCTAATGGCGACAATATTTCCGACAAGAGCGGAGAGAGAATATGCCGTTACCCTGCCGACATCCTCTTCGGACGAATCCGTACAAACGATGTAACCGTCAGCATTGTCGATCGCATTCCAAGTAACCAAATTATCCGTCAACGTCAAGGTAGGCAGCATTAGTATCTTTTTACTTATCGTGCTGTCGCACTTCTCGTACGAGCAGACATATGTTGCCGTTCCTTCGCTAATAGTTGTGGGCGATGTAACCGACTGTTCCACGTAATGATGTCCGATTGACGGAATAGAAAGATCGGTTATCTCGTTGTAAGAGGCGTCAAAATTTTTTCCGCAGACCTGACAATGGTAATGAGCCAACACGCCGTTAGAGGTACACGTCGGGGCAATTTCTTCGATAAAATTACCATAAGCGTGCAACATCTCTTGCCGTGTTTGACCGCACACGGTACAGGTGTACACCATTGTACCTTCGGTTGTTTCGGTGGCTTCCGTCGCAACTTTGCCGTTATCCCAATTGTGAGGGGCAATTTCGCTTTTGCCGCCGTCTTGCGCCGTACATTCGTGCCAATGGTTTTCGGCGTCATACGTCCATTCCTGCGAAAAGCTGTGAATATGTTTGTTATCGGGTTGTTCGGGTTCTTCACACCCGACAAAAGCAAACAACAACACAAACGTTAGCAAACTTATCGCCAACATGATGAGTTTTCTTTTCATACACTTTCTCCTTGCTCTTTATCCTTGTAAAATAGTTTCAAGTAACATAGTTACTGACAATTACTTACAACGTAACATTTCTACGACAGTACGTTACAGCCAAAGGGTTATCGAAACTTTCTTTATTTTCCGCCGGTAAGCGCGATACCCTCGACAATTCTTTTTTGGAAAATTGCAAACAAACCGATAGGAACAATCAACGATATCAGTGTGGCGGCTATGACTACGCCGTAATCGCCCGAATAGGAAACATTAAGCGTCCTTATCACTTGCATGATTTGCGTTAGATTTTTGTTTTCCGATACGGTCAAGGCGGGCCATATAAAGCTGTTCCACGCGCCCATAAATATACCCACACCGTTTATTACCATAGGCGTAACCGACAACGGAAGATATATTTTGAAGAATATCGCCAACTTGCTTGCACCGTCGATTTCGGCGGCTTCCTCGATATTTTTGGGAATATTTAGGTAAAACTGCCTAAAAAAGAATATTTGAAAGGCGTTTGCCATACCGGGGACAAACAAAACAAATATCGTGTCTACAAGTTTTAATGCGTTTACGACTCTTATCGACGTCAACTGTATCGTAATACCGGGGATAAACATCGGAAACAACAACAGCGGCCACAAGATTTTTTTGAAGCGGAATTCGATTCGAGCCAAAGCGTAAGCGCACAGCATGTTGACAAACAGCGAACACCCGGTACTCAATACGGCGACAAGCAACGTGACTCCCATCGACTTGACAAACGACGAGCCGTTCAGGTCGGCGGAAAATACCTTTTCCATATTACTCCACGTCCATTTTGTCGGGAAAAACGTGTTAGGAACGGAAAACAATTCCGAACGTCCCTTGAATGCTGCGGGAATAATCCATATTATCGGAAAAATAATCAGTATTGCGACTAACACCGCCAAAATCGTCAAGAGGACGCGTGATACTTTCTTTTTAATTTTTGCACGAGAGGCTCTCATCAGACTAATCCTCCATTTTGTCCGATTTGATCACTTTGAAAGCGACCAAATTGATCGTAACAATAACCACCATGATAAGTAACGCCCCTGCAATGGTCACGTTTTGCGGACGACCGACGTCCCTGAACGAGTTAAACAAATACAGCGACGGCGTCATCGTCATATCCAACGGACCGCCGTTTGTAATCATATACGGGACGTCCAACATTTGCAGCGTCCCCGTAATCAGATTTACCAACGCCAAAATAAATATGTTTTTCATATACGGCAATGTAATATACCGCATTTTTTGTCCGAAATTTGCCCCGTCTATTTCCGCCGCTTCGTAGTAGTACTTGGGCACGTTGAGTAACCCCGCATACATTACCAAGGTATTGTAACCGAACCCCAACCAAAAAGAAGGAAACAGCACTGCCATTATCGGCCAATACCCCTCAGTCTGAAAGGATATCGGATCGAGATTAAGTCCGATAAGTATCGAAGTAATCAATCCGCCGCCGTAGTTTAAAATAAACATAAACATTATCGAAGCCACTACGCCGGAAATAAGGCATGGGACATAAATAAGTATTTTGACGGCGTTTGCCACTTTTACATTGATGCTTTTAAGGACGTAGGCGAAAAAGAAACTCAACGTCATTTGAAGCACGACAATGATTGCCGTAAACAAAATTACGTTTCCGAAAGCTTTGGTAAATGTCGGCGTTTTCAAAATGTAATCAAAGTTGGAAAAGCCGATAAATTTGCCCGTGTCGTAGTCTTGAAAGGACCTTACCAAAGCCATAACCAACGGAATGTAGGCAAAGACAAACAACAATATGCAAGCCGGCGCTATCATTCCGAAACCGCTTTTTTCATACCTGTAACGATATGTTTTGCTGGATTTTACACTCGATTGGTTTTTCATTTATTCCCCGTAATCATATTTTGGATTTTTAGGATAATTTGCGCGCGACATAATCGTGTTGATATTCTTTTGTGCGGCATTCAATGCCTTTTGAAACAATACTTCGAACTCCGCGGTTTTGCAGTTTATTTGCATGGTTTCAAACAATTTGCCCGTTTCGGAAGAAATGTCCCACGGGAATGTCGCTTCGGGAATACCCTTTGCGGCAACCGAGTTTACTACGTTTATCCATTCGGACGGCACATCAGTCTTGCAAGTAGCCAAGTAATCGACTACGGATTTCGACGTTGCCGCCTTGGAGTTGTATGCCTCGATAAAGTAGGACGCCGTGCGTTGAGCGTTTTCTGTAAACATCCAATTGAGGAATCTTGCCGCTTTATCTTTGTTTTTGGATTGCTTGGAAATACAGTAGCACCATCCGCCGTTTGCACTTGTGCAACCGCTTTGGTCACCCGTTTTTGTCGGAATGGGAGCAACGCCGATTTTGTTTATAATATCGGTATTGTTTTCGGTGTATCTAAATACTTCCGCAACGCACCAACTACCGGCAAATGTCATCGCAAGCTTAGGATTGTTGTCACACAATGCGTCCACGATGTAGGTGTAACCCTCGCTTGTCAATGCCGAAGTAGGACAGTAGTCTTTACTAAACAAATTGTAAAACAACTCGGCAATATCCTTGTATCCGGGTTGGTCGAGTCTACTGACTCTCCAACTTTCGTCAAGAGTCAACCCTCCCGTCGTATTTTGTTGCATACCATATGTAACCCACGTCAGTTCACCGCTACCGAGAGGCACACCCAAACAATACTGTCCTCTGCCTTGGATTGCTTTGATCTTTTCACAAGCGGCATACAACTCGTCCCACGAAGCAGGAACTTTGTCTACGCCCGCCTTTTTCAAAATATCCTTGCGGTAAAACATAATACTACCTGGTTCCATATTCCACGGATAGGCATAAATTTTGTCGTCGTACGTCACCATTTCTTTGGACGTTTCCAACATGTCCTCTACCGCTGCCGTAGACAAGTACTCGTTCAAAGGATAGCAGTAACCGTGCTGAACGTTTGTGTACAATTCCCCGTAGGTAGTCATATACAAATCGGGAGCTTTGCCGTTTTCACGCGCAACTGTGAGTGCATCGGCATAAGTATCTTGCGTGTAAAAATTGACTTCCACTTGAATCCCGTCGGTCAAGTCTTTGTTGAATTCGTTGACCAACTTTTTGAGGTGATCCCTTGCCCACTGCTCGAATTCTCTTGCATAAATACGGATTTTTGTTGCACCTGCTTCCACATACTCGTTGTTGTCTTCGGAAGGTTGACAAGCAACAAACAAAGACGCAAGCAAAAGGACGCATATGGCTAACGACAAAACTCTTACTACTTTTTTCATAATCTCTCCTTAACTGTCGTTATTGACAACGACAAATTTTTTTTGTTAGGGTTAATTTAGCTATCACTAATGATTTTTGCGCATGTGACAGCGGATACTTTTTAGGCGTTAAACGCCACCACACGCAACTACGAGACAAATTGTTTACAAAAAATGAAACGTTTCATTTGTTTTGTAAAAAAAACAAGAGCGATTTGAAACCCTTGAATTTTCTTTTTAATACGACTACAACCGAGCTGTAGATTCGTTCACCTTCAAACTACACTTCATCTCGTTGAAACGGTAACTGTATTCTTCCTCTTCCAACAATTCAAAAATGCGTTTTGTGATACACTCGGCAATTTGCAAAATCGGTTGATCTATTATTGTAAGTTTGGGGTGAAAGATTTTTGTAAACATCATGTCGTCAAATCCCACAAACGACAATTCCGTAGGGATGGACAACTTTAAGTCATTAATGGCAAACATACTGCCCACCGTATTGGGGAAATTTGCCGCAAACAATGCCGTACAATCACGTCGAGACAGCCTGTCCTTTATTGTCTTGTATGCCACGTTCATGTTTTCGGGGATACGAATTATCAATTCCTCGCTTACGGCGATACCTCTTTCCTTGTAGGCGTCAATGTACCCTTTTATACGTTCGTCGGCGGTATACAATCCGCTTTCGGCTGCCGCAACGGCAATATTTCGATGGCCGATATCCAACAAATAGCCCGTGCATTTGCGACAAATTTCGCGATTGTTTACCACGCAAAAATCCACGTTCATGTCGGGTATATATTGGTCTACGAAGATTACCGGTATCGAAATGTTTTTCAAGTAATCGTAGTCGGATGCGTTTCGTCCGCAAGGGACAATTACCAACGCGTCCATACGTCGGGAATTAAGCCACAGCACGCTTTGTCTTTCTTTGTTTATGTCGTAAAAACTTTCGCATGCGGCTATTGCATATCCGGAGCGGTTAAGTTCATGTTCCAATTCCGACGCTATTTGAGCGTAAAAAAGGTTGCTAAACTCGGGAATAAGCAATCCCACAGTCTTTGTTCGGTTTGTGATAAGCCCTCGGGCATATTCGTCCACGCTGTATCCGAGTTCCTTCACCGCCGCATCTATCCTTTCCCTGTTGCTGTTTTTCACTGCACCGCCATTCATATATTTAGAAATGGTTCCCAGTGACAAACCCGTCAGTTTTGCAACATCTTTTATAGTTGCTTTTCTTGCCATTTTATGTACCTGTCGTTTAATCTCAAAGAAAAATGAAACGTTTTATTTTTCTTCATTATATACAATGCGACGCCCCGTGTCAATACTATTTTCAAAAAAATTTTAAAAATTTTGAGAAGGATTTTACAGGGGCCGTCGCCTATGTTTATGCGTTCGTAGCTCGACTTAATATGTTACTAATTATAAATCGTGGTAAACAAAGTAATTCTTTACAACGAAAAAATAGAACTTTATTACAACTACACATTGAGAAAAGGTCCTGACGACCGCTGTCAGGGTCTTTTGTTTTACTCGGGAGAAAGCTTTATAAGTGTTTGCGTGAGTTATACTAAGGTGATACAACAGCCTATGATAGTTGAATTATATATTTGATTTTAATAAAAAAAGAGGCTATGCGGCTTTCTGACGCATAACCAAAATTCACACATAACCGCAATAAAATGCGGCTATTTTTATGCCGGAAAACAAAAAACTTTCTAACTTAAACCCTTTGACGGGGGTTCAAATTAGAAAGTTCTTGGCGGAGCGTTAGTAACGTAAATCGAATTTTAATTATTATAACGAATAAACAATTTTTATCCAAGTTTTTACGATAGGTTCTGTATAGTAGAACTTTCCGCTTTGGTGCATAATGCCATTTCTTGCTTTTCTTAAATTGTGAAGCATTTTACACTCAAAATCACTAATTGTATTCAAATTGTGGGCTTTATCAATCATATCAATTAAGTCCATATTTTGTTCCGCAAATTTATCTTTTAATTTGCGTTCCAAAACCATTGTCAAGTTGACAATTACATACTCTAACTTTCCTTCTTCCAAACTCTTTAGCAGAATATCTTTTGAAACATTATTATCAATCTCAACATTTGAATTTGCGGTTTCTTTACTGCTAAAATATAATGCAACGTTTTGTTTCAATATATTTGTAAAGGCTACGTTATCGTCTATTGTTGCCCCTGCTGATAGCAATGTATCTAAAATATCGTATCTATCGGGGTGCTTTTCTAGTATGGCTTTTAATGCGGTATTTAGATTTTGTATATTATCGTCTACGTTTAAGGCGTGAATATAAAATCTAATATCACTGCAATCCTCATTAACAACGTCCAATAATGTTACAGAATTTGTTTGCTCTTCTGGAAACTTTGCAAACAAATCATAATCATCAGCACAAATCACGTCAGAAATTGATAACGCATTTTCTGCAAATAATTGTTCTCTACGTTGTTTATCGGAAATTGTTGCATTGTCTTTTATTTTACTTATACGTTTTTGTCGCTTTGCCTCATCATATAATGCGTTCAATTCTTGAGTGTCAGGAGCAAATACGACTTTGCTTTCGTAATTTAATATACCTTTTGTTGAATCTTTAACGATTCCACGGTTGTAATTGACAAATATATTAGTCCAATTGTCATCAAGATTGGAAATAGCCAACTCAACTATCTTTTTATCAATCGTGATTAGTTTTCCAATAATTGTAGTTCTTCCATAACTTCCAGCATCATTTCTTAACAAATAACCATTTTGAAGTTTATAGAAAACTTGACTTTCATATGTTAACTCGTTAAATATTTTTATCGTTTTTGCCGTATCCAACTTAATTTGTTGTATAAAATCGAACAATAATTCAAATCGTTTCGTTTTGTAAAGTTGTTCGATTATATTTTGTTCTAAAAAGTAAAATGTTCCGTTTATAGTTCCCCAATCAGAGACGCTCGAACCGTAATTTATAGAATTCGATTGAAATGCTCTATAGGTAGAGATATATTCGACTATCCTATTTGAAACTGCAGGGCAGTTAAATATATACTCAAATATATCAGGCGATACTAAATATGCTGTTTTAGGGTCATATGTATGCCTATAACTGGTATGAATAATTCGTACTGAATCATTTGACTTTAGCTGCTGTGCTTTATCTCCAACAGCAAAACTTAAAAAATCAATAGCCTTAAAAAACTCAAGGCAATCCGAATCACACGCCATTTTGATTAGGGTATCGATATGCTCATATATTGCCCCAACTAATGTGCAACAGTTATAATGCGAGGGTTTTAATTGAATACCACTTCTAACACAAGCATTAAAAATTTTTGTGCTTTTATTTTCGATAATACTGGCAATGGCAGAATTATCACTGTTAAAATCATCGAAATATGTTTTTGATGGGTAATCATACTTGATATAGTTTTCTACATCATCTTTTTTGATTAGGTAAAACATACGCTTGTTTGAATCCATATCATCAAGAGAAATTGTCTCGTCAATTTTACCCATCATTAAATAATCAATGCTTACATCAAATAGTTTTGCAAGCGTAGGAAACTGTGATATTTCAGGTAAACCTGATTCGCTTTCCCATTTGCTAACGGCTTTGTCGCTAACATTCAATTTTTCAGCGAGTTCAACCTGTGTCCAACCTTTTGATTTGCGCAGACTGGCAATTGTTTTTCCGATACTATGTTCGTCCATATTTCAACTCCTGTTTTTTATGATTCTATTTTAGCAAAGTTGCCACAAAAAGTAAACCTACTTATAATTTACACGCAAAGTAGAATGATTAAATTCAAACAGCAAAACTCTACGCTACGTAGAATTATGCAGCATTTATTATAAAAAGTCAATATTTCAATGCTTAAAAACTTCAAATGGCACTTTGGCGGGGGGCTTAAACATTGCATAAAAAATACGAACGCCGTTTTTGTTTCGGTGTTCGCATTTCTCACATCTGGCGAAACAGTTGCAGGTCTAATAGAACTACTGATCGGCAAGCAATATCGCTTTGCCGTAGTAAAAGAAGAATTAAGATAAACTGTGCAACTTAATACACGTTACAAAAAATTGCAGCATGTTACAGTTTTTAGTAATGATTTCTAAATGCAATAAAAGTCGGTTCGCAACCGACTTTTATTGTTGATTTTTCTGTCAAAAAATGTTATAATATATATACGATAGGTTTTATTTAGATAACTACGCATTAAAAAGTAATTAAAAAAGATTTTAAAATTTAGGAGAGCAATATGAAGAATAGGCTTGTATCTTTGAGCGATATGGTTAAGTTATCGAATAACCCAGTGCTATCTGAATCATATATACGGTATATTTGTGCCTTAGATAGTGAGAAACAATATCGCCATCAAGAGATAAAGGATATTAAGTCTCTGCTTTCTAAAGTGTCTCTGCCAGAGGCTAAGCTATCTGGATTTATTTACAGTTATAGTGTTCCTCAATTAAATCGAGAATTTGATCTGTTAAAAATTACAAATACATGTTGTCTAAATATCGAGCTTAAAAGTACAGAAATTTCCGAAGAAAAAATTCAAAAACAACTTTTGCAAAATCGACATTATTTGAAATTATTAGATCGAAAGCTCTTTTTATTTACTTATGTATCGTCGTCAAACGCGTTATATTCATTAAATGATAACGGAGATCTTATACAACTCGATTTTTCATATATCGTTGATGTTTTGACAAAAATTGAAGAAAAGGCTGTTATAATTGAACTGGATCAAATATTTGCACCTAAAAACACGCTCATTTCTCCGCTTAATGCTACTGATCGGTTCTTGAATGGAGATTACATTTTAACCGAAAACCAGGAAAATATAAAAAAAGACATTTTGTCCTATATCGAATCATACTCATTGGATAGATTTATCGGATTGTCGGGTGGTCCCGGTACCGGGAAGACTCTTGTAATATATGATCTTGCAAAAGAACTATCTTTGAAAGATCGAATATTGATTATTCACAGCGGGATATTATGTGAGGGACATAATATATTAAATGCTCAACTTTCTAATGTTAAAATTATAGCAGCAAAAGAATTAAAGTATAGAGAAATCAACAATGTTGATATTGTAATTGTAGATGAAGCGCATCGTTTGTATACTGAATCGTTAGACAAAATAGAAAGATGGGTTAAGAGGACAAACACAACATGTATTTTGTCGTATGATGCCGGGCAAATGCTTTCAAAAAGAGAAAAATCAAGAGATATAGCAAAAAGAATAGATTTACTTTGCTCTTCTCACCATTTTAAACTTACGAACAAGATTAGAACAAATAAAGAATTGGCTTTATTTATCACTTGTTTATTTGACTTGTCAAAATATAGAAACGAATATTCATTTCCTAATGCAAGAATAATATACGAACCAAATAAAGAATATGTAAAATTGAAAATAGAGCATTTAAAAAGTGAAGGATATACATATATTTCTTTTACACCGTCTGTTTACCATTCTTACCTTGATGAACAAGTTGACGAATTTAATACACACAATGTTATTGGTCAAGAATTTGATGGAGTGTGTATGGTTATAGATAATCATTTTAACTATAATTCATCAGGAAAGTTAAATGCAGTCGAACATCCCAATCCGGACTATATTCTAACTCAGCTTCTTTACCAAGGATTAACAAGAGTTAGAAGTAAAATTTTAATAATAGTCACATCGGAAAAATTATTAAGTAAACTTTTGCCATTGATGAAAAATAGTTAATGTTTTGCTTAATATATACAATAAGAATACCAAATAATTGCAGTGGATTACATTAGGAAAAATTGCAACACGTTGCATTTTTTCGCAATAATCTCTAAATGCAATAAAAATGATCTTATAATAAATGTTGCGGTATAGGGAAAAAAAATAAAGCAAGAACATTCTCCATGATACATGGCGTGGCTAATAAAAGAAAAGTTTTTGCTAATTAGAAACTGCAAAAACAGCGAGGAGGGAAGAGCCTTTTTGACCAAATGGTTGGAGCTTGCAAGAAGTTTCAATTTACGAGAATTTGACGATTGCATAAAAGCCTTTACCAATTGGTTTGAATATATACTGAACTCGCTTGACACGCCATATACAAATGGATTTGTAGAAGGTAAAAACAATAGGATAAAGGTACTGAAACGAAACGCCTATGGAGTTCAAAACTTTGAACGATTTAGAAAAAGAATCTTACTGAGTTGTTAAGAAAAAGAGAAAACTAGCCGTCCAATGTACCTCGGACGACTGGCAAAAAAGCAAATATGCAAATTATTTTACAGTGCGAGAATTTTCTTGCACCCCTACATTTGACACAGAACCTAAAAAATGAACCCGAACTTTAACCTTTTTACGGGTTCAGCTCAGGTTCATCTTGGCGGAGAAGCGGGGATTTGAACCCCGGCTACGATTCACTCGTACTACTCCCTTAGCAGGGGAGCCCCTTCGGCCTCTTGGGTACTTCTCCATTGGCTTGCTGATGTATTTTACCACAAATTATCCATTAAGTAAAGTATTTTGACATAAAAAAAATAAGTCCTGTAATATGGGCGTGACTGAAACATTTCCCGAAGGGCGGCTTTCTCATATTGTCATTATTTGCACGCATTGTTTGCAAAATCCGGCATCCGGGCGTAAACACTTAATAAAGCAACCACAAACCTCTCAACAAAACAAATAAAGGCAAGCGACGGGTTGTCGGTTGCCTTTATTCTCTTATTTTTTGTTGTGTCTTGCGCACGGTTTGGTGGCAATCATCGAGATGTCCGCTTCGGTCAACTTGTATTTGTCCGTAATCCGTCTTAGCCTGTGTAGCAGCAGATTTGACGGCAAACCGCTCGGTGTCACAAAAAAACACCGTGTGCAATTACGCCTTTTGACACTAAAACATCACGTTTAATCAAGCCTTCTGTCGCAAAAAAGATTGAACGTATTGCAAAATTCGCGACATCGCGCTACTTGATTTCAAACCAGTGACCGAACAGGCGGTAGGTGAAAATGTTTTCGTTGGGCCAGTCGTTGTTGCCCGTGGACACCACCACTCCTATTTTGTTGCTGCTCGGTACATACCCAAGCGCACTGCGCACCATGCCGGGGTTGTGATTGCGGTTCCAGCCCGTGTCGGACGGTCCGACGTAGCCGACAACGTTCCACTTGTAACTGCCGTCCTGAAGTGCCGCACAAACCGCTTC
>OJMO01001465.1_pt1 | contig 14557 bp, 13 predicted proteins | sample 1597241 | NCBI WGS metagenome assembly OJMO01 (sample SAMEA2452129, study PRJEB22498) | human gut metagenome | biome: human feces; feature: human gut; material: feces | place: Australia | collected 2012 | reverse complement strand
CAACAGGACCTCGTGGAAGAGATGGTAAAGATGGAGTAGCGGATACTATCAAAATAGAAAATACACATATATTAGATTTTGTTATACCAAAAGGGCAACCTGGAAAAGAAGGAACAATAAAATCAGCATATTTAGTAACTTTTAATGATGAAACACATCCCAATGGAATAGAAGTAAATCCTAATAATAATATACCACTAGAAAGATTAGAATTAGATGTAAGTAATATCATTCTATTAGATAGCACTAATAATCTAATAAAATTTAATATTCCAGGTTATTACAAAATAACATTTATTGTAAATGCCTATCCAGAAGTACATACCACTGATTTTGATCCTACTAAAGATATAGTGGCCATAGGTTTTAGAGAAACAGGAACTGATCATATTTATGTAGGAATAAGTTCATTTATCTATAATGGTGAAGCAGGATTAGTTACATCAACTGGTATAATCTCAGTAGTAGATACAGCAGTTACATATGAACTAGCTAATATAGGTAATTATCCAATATATTTAGATTCACCATTACAAGCTAATATAAAAGCAAAATCATATTTTGCTAATCCATTAGTGGTTTTAACTATTGATTATTTAGGAAGGCCTGATTTATAATGAATAAATATAAAATATGTATATATGCCATATGTAAGAATGAAGAAAAATATATTGATACTTGGTATAATAGTGTCAAAGAAGCTGATAAAATATTTATATTAGATACAGGTAGTACAGATAATACTTTTAATCTATTAAAAGATAAAGAAAAAGTAACAATAAAAAAAGAAATAATATCACCATGGCGTTTTGATGTAGCAAGAAATAAATCATTAGATATGGTAGATAAAGATACCGATATATGTATATGTATAGATTTAGATGAAATATTATTACCTGGATGGAGAAAAATACTTGAACAAAATTGGAAAGAAGATACAACAAGAGTATACTACACATATAATTGGAAATTAGATAATAATAATAGACCATTAGTAACCTTTTATACTGATAAAATACATAAACGTAATGGTTATAAATGGACTCATCCAGTCCATGAAGTATTAACACCAATGATAATAGAACATAAAATAATAATAAAAGACATAATATTAAATCACTATCCTGATTTAAATAAAAGTAGAAGTAATTATTTACCATTACTAGAAATGTCAGTTAAAGAATCTCCTAATGATGATAGAAATATGCATTATCTAGGTAGAGAATATATGTACCATCAAAAATACAATGAAGCCATTGATATATTAATAAAACATCTAAATTTAAAAACAGCAACCTGGAAAGATGAACGAGCAGCTTCTATGCGTTTTATTGGTAGATGTTATAATTATTTAGAAAGATATGATGAAGCTATACTGTGGTATAAAAAAGCAATAAAAGAAGCCCCTTATTTAAGAGATCCTTATGTAGAATTAGCCCTTTTATATCATAAACTAAATAAAAATAATAAAGTAATATATTATACCAATAAAGCATTAAGTATTAAAAATAAAGATATGACCTATATAAATGAAATATTTAGTTGGGATAATACTATCTATGATATTAGAAGTATAGCCTTTTATAACATAGGTAAATATAAAGCATCTCTAAAGAATATAAATATAGCAATTAGTATGGATAAAACAAATGAAAGACTTATAAATAATAAAAAAATAATAGAGAGAAATATTTAAAATCCTCTCTATTTTAATTTACATTTAAAAGTATTCATAGTATAATTATAGAAGATGTAAAAGAGGTGTAGTATGGCAAATAAGAGAAGAAGAAAAAGAAAACTAAAATCATTTACTAAAGTACTAATGGTATTAATACCATGTTTTGTAGTAGTAGGAGTAATATATAGTATTGATAGTAACAAAATACAAGACAATAAAATAGAAGAAACTAAGACAGATACCAAGATAAATAATGATAATATAGTTAAAGATAGTAATACTCAAGATAATAATACTAGTATAGATGAAACAGAAGAAGATCCAAACGATATTTATGGAATATTAGAAAGTATAGCTAAAACAGATTACCGTTATAAAGAAGTATTAGCAAATAAAGACATATATCCTGAAAAATTATTAGAAATGCTATCTCGTAATAAAGATATGATAAGTTATATGTATGACTTTGAAGATAAAAAGGGTCATATTTATATCGATAATATTGGTAAAGTAACCAAAGGAGAATATCCATTACTATTACAATATGATAAAAAATGGGGTTATGGTATTTATGGTGATAATGTTATAGCAATAAATGGTTGTGGTCCAACATCTCTTGCTATGGTAGTAGCGGGCCTAACAGGTAAGAATGATACAACTCCTTATGATATAGCTAAATACTCATATGAAAAAGGATATTATACCGAAGAGTGGGGGACTAAATGGGATTTAATGTCAATTGGTATAGAACCATTTGGAATAATTGGTAAAAAGATAGTTTTATCCAAACAAAATTTATATAATGAATTAAATAATGGTCATCCCCTAATAGCAAGCATGAGACCGGGAGATTTTACAACAGTAGGGCACTTTATAGTATTAACTGGCATCAAAGACGATAAGATTGTAGTAAATGATCCAAATAGTAAAGAAAGAAGTTCCAAGTTATGGGAGTATGATGTAATAGCTCCTCAAATAAAAGGCTTATGGACTTATAGTTTGATAAACTAAAAGAACTAGATTTTTTTACCTAGTTCTTTTCTTAATTTTATTTACAGTATCTTTAATAGTAGTACCTTGTTCCTTTTCTTCTATAAGAGCAAGTTCTTTATTTATGCTATCAAGCATCTCTCTTAATTCAGTAGAAGTCTTATCATTACCATGTTCGCATATAAAATCAGTATACTCAAATAATTTTCTAAGTTCATAATCATATTTATCTAATAATTCTTTAACTTCAGTAATAATTCTATTTCTCTCAGTAATATTATCATTAATTTTCTTCTTAGTTTTAATAAGTTTTGAATATGCATTAATATCTTTGATTCCTTTAACTAATCCAACAGGTATAGAATCATAAACATAAGGTGAAATATTAATAGTTAAATATATTGATATTGCTATAAATTCAAACACTGTAAAGTAAACCCAGAATGTTGTTTTATCATGCGTAAAATCATTTTCATCAACAGAAATCTTAGAAATATTATAATATACATCATTATAAATATCTGTATAAGATAAAGTATCTTTAAATTCTTCTTGTGTATATTTATCAATCTTTAAACTATCAAAATCAAGTTTCATTATTTCTTCATATGATAGATCGCCTACATCCTTAAGTAAATAATCTGTAGTATTTCTATAGTAGCCCTCTAATGCCTTACGATATGGTTCATATTTAGTAACCCTAACGCCATCTGTATAATCAGTAGAGTAAAAAGGTTCAGTAGTAGTTTCACTATTATCCCTAGTATCATAAGTTGTAATAATAGTACTTTTTGCTTTAGCTAAATCCATTGCTCCAATATATGCTCCACCAAACAATCCCGTCGTAATTGCAGTACCAAGAATAACATTACCAATACTTTTAATACAATTATTATTTTTATTCATTTTTGTCATTTCTTTTTCCCCATTAATAATACAAGACATAATATCTATTCTCATTCTATAATTATATAATTTACTATTGATATCTTGATATAAAGAAATTAAACCTTTTACATCTTCAATATCTTTTATTTCATTAGTAGTGCTTACCAGTAGTGATAATAACTCATAATCTAAGTAATGACTATCAATGCCATTTAAATCTAATATATTTTTTCTATTAAAGATATCATTATTTTTAGGAGCATTTCTATCTAATAATTTTAATTCCACAGATATTTCTCTATCTAAATACATAGAATGTACTTCGTCATTTACTAAAGCATCATATAATTTACTTCTTCTAAGTTTAACTTCTTCTTTTAATAAATAATAAACAATTTTATAAATATCTTCAACAATATTTTGTTCTTCTGAATAAATTAAAGTATTATTTTTCTTTAATTCATTTAGAATATCAATTAACTGAGGTACTATCTCTTCAAGCCTTTCAGATGTAATTTTATTATTCTTAATAATATCTTTTAATAAAGTAGTAAAAGAATTAATTCTTATATATGTTTCATATTTAGATAATTCACTTTGTAACATTTTAAGACTATTAATAGCTTTAGAATAATTAGACTCTAGATAATCTATCAAAAATGGTGTTTCAATTCCTTTTTTTAAATCTTCTTTATTACTATTTCTACATGCTTCTTCAATATCATATACAGCATCTTCATAGCCTCCAGTAGCTAATCCTATATCATTTAATTTAGAAATAATCTTTTTAGTTCTATATAATTCAGATTGATATATAATAGCTAAATCCCTTTCCATATTAATTCCTCCTTAAAAAGTATCATTATTATATCATAGATAAACTATCATATCAATAAAATTAATAACCAAAAAAGCTTTGTTTTTAGACCATAGACTAAAAACAACACTACAAGACCCAAGACTTGTAGTGAAATAAAAAAGAGTCTATATAAAATAGAACTCTAAGATATCATAAATGGAGGACGTAGTCGGATTTGAACCAACGCTCAGGGAGTTGCAGTCCCGTGCCTTACCACTTGGCTATACGTCCAAAGAACATACTAATTATATCAAAAAATATAACCCTTTTCAATATATTTTATGAAAAAAAATAAAAAAAGTACAAAAATAGATGAAAAAAAATCAAAGTTATAGTATAATAGATGTACTTTGAAAGGGGAAGTATATAAAATGGAAAGATTACAGAAAAGAATAGCAACATCAGGTTATTGTTCAAGAAGAAAAGCCGAAGAACTAATACAAAAAGGATTAGTAGAAGTAAATGGAGAAGTAATAACAAAATTAGGAACAACAGTTAAACCCGGAGATATCATAACAGTAGAGGGAAATATTTTAGATAATAGCAAAGCCTATGAATATTATTTATTAAATAAACCAAAAGGAGTAGTAACCACTACTAACGATGAAAAAGGAAGAAATACAGTTATAGATTTAATTGAAACAAATACAAGAATATATCCCGTAGGAAGATTAGACTATGATACAACCGGAGCCTTAATATTAACTAATGATGGTAACTTAGCAAACTTATTAATGAGACCAGATTCACAAGTAGATAAAACTTACATAGCAAAAGTAAAAGGAATAGTTCAAATACCCGATATTCAAAAATTAAGAAATGGTATCATTATAGATGGAGTAAAAACAAAAAAAGCAAGTGTTAGACTAAAGAGTGTTGATAAAAAGAAAGAAACATCAACAGTAGTATTAACAATCCATGAAGGAAAGAATCATCAAATAAAAAAAATGTTTGAAAGTTTAGGCTATAAAGTAATTAAATTAAGAAGAGAAAAAATAGCTTTTCTAGATTTAAAAGGTTTAATGCCTGGAGAATATCGTAATTTAAGTATTAAAGAAGTAAAAGTATTATATAGTTTATGCAAAAAATAAGGTGAGGTTATGGAAGTTAAAATAATAGAAGCAAAAAATAATGAAATTAGATTGGTTGAAGACATATTATTAATTTATGTTAAAGATATTAATTTATTAAGAAATATGAATAAAGAACAATTAGTTGAATTTATGTTTAATGAAAATGAAATTGTTAAATCGCTTAGTTTTGTGAGAGAATTTAAAGATAGTATTAGAAATTGTGTTTTTGATATTATTAGTGTTAATGAATTAAGAGATCTTATTGAAAGTAAAGAGGTTCCTTTATATTCACTTATAATTAGCACTGCTACTTACTATAAAAAAATTTATTTAGCATCAAAAAGAAATGCAATAGATGAAGTTTCTATTGAATGTTCAAAAGAAAATTTTGCTAATGTTATTTCTTTAGTTAATAATGAAACTAGAAATGTTACTATTAAATGTCATGATATTTCTTTGAAAGAATATAGTGAATTATTAAAAGATATTAATGTATCTAATAAAAATGTTAAAGTTGATTATCAGGAGGCCAATACTCCGATTAAATTAAATACTTTACATAATTTATCTTTATTTATTGGTAATATTGTTAGTGATATTAATAAATATAATTTATCTAATTTGGAGAAAATTATGTATGTTTATGATATTGTTAAGTATCGTATTTATAACAAAGATGAAGATAATTATCTAAATAATAGGGATTTAGATAAGGTAACAAGTGGAAATACAATAGTATGTTCGGGATTTAGTAATTTATTTAATGCTATTTTGATGTCTTTAGATATTAAGGCTATGCCTTTAATTTCTAAAACTGCTAATCATCAAAGGAGTATTGTTTATGTTAATGATTCTAAATATGATATAGATGGAATATATGTTTTTGATCCAACATGGGATTGTCGTAAAAAAGAAAGTGAGAATTATTATTTGGAACGTTATAATTATTTTATGATGCCTCTTAGTAGATCTAAAATTACGGCATATGATGAGATTAGTAGATTATTGGAAGTTAATGTTAAAGATATAATAAAAAAAATATATGGTTATAGTTGTAATGATGAAGAACTTATGAGTGGTGTCTTTGTTTTGAATGAGTTAGAAAATTTATTTGGCTTTGCAGAAATCGATATATTTAATGAACATGATGATAGATTATCTTCTATAATGGAAAATTATTCTAACTTAGTTAAAAAATATGATCAAAATGAATTATCTAGTACTATTTTCTTTAAATTATTATATCGAGTAAGAAGAATTGAATTTAATAATGCTGCTGTTAGTGATATTGATTTATATGATCTTATTAGTACAGTTGTATCTAGGGAACTTAGTATTAAGAGACTAGAATATGATAAAGATACTTCGCCAATAGAGAAACTTTTAGGACTTTTTATGGTTGAAGATGATGTTAAAGAGATTATATCTAAAAATATTAAAAGTTTGGAAAGAGAAATTACTCCTAATGGGGTAGGAATAGAAAGAGATACTACTAATATTAAGCTTATTAAAACTTTGAAGAAAATAAATGAAATTAAATAGACTGTCGAATGTTTTTGACTTTCTATTTTTTTTATTGAAAAAAATTTTAAAATATGATAATATTAGTATGAAAGTATTGGAAAGTAAGTAGGTGACACGTATGAAAAATAAAATAATAATAGTAATAAGTCTCTTATTAGTAGTTATATTAATATTCGTCTTATGTAGTAATAATAACAAAAAAACTATTAAAACCGATGGCATTTATAATATAAATGTAAATGGTGATTCATCAGTTACTATTTCTTCAAAACAAACTAAAACTATCTTCTTTAAAATAAATAATAAAAGTAAAAAAGATACAAATTATAAAGTAGGATATATTGGTAACAATGTTAAAATAACATATGATTCTAAAGACTCTGATCCACTAGAAGGAACTATCGAAAAAGAAAGTATGAAATATATCAAATTAAAAATAGAAAATACCAGTATAGATGCCACTTCTGTTACATTATATTCAATATTAGAAAATAGTACTGATACTTTACCAGAAGGAATAAAAATAATATCAGAAGAATAGAAAAGGAGCCAAACAAATATGAAGAAAAAACATCTAATAATAGTAGGAACTATTATAATAAGTGCCATAGTTATATTAGGATTATATCAAACCTTTGCTCTAAGTGGAGACATAACTAAAGATACAAGTGGTTATTATAATATTACCGTAAACGATGGAACTACTGTTAATGTACCTGCAAATAGTAGCAAAACAGTATATTATAAACTAACCAATGCCAATAAAGGAACAGTTAAGTATGGTGTAGGTTATAGCGGTTCTAACATAACAGTAAAATATTACCATGATACCCAAGACCCAGTAACTGGAACAGTAGATTATGGTAAAAGTAAATTTATAAAATTGTACATTCAAAATACTGGAAGTACTGCCACAACTGCAACATTATCTACAATCCTAGGCTATGAAAAAGGTGGAGATTTAATAGTACCATCGGGATATACCCTTGTAAACGAAAAAAAAGCGCTTTCCTCAAAAGAAGTATTACAAAGATTAGGCTTATCATATTCAAAAGAAACTCCTAACTTTAGTCTTACAAGTGCTGAAAACGGAACAAATGGCATATATGCTGCTGAAGATGATTTAGGAACAAGTTATTATTTTAGAGGAAATGTAACAAATAACTATGTAAATTTTGCGGGCAAAGCATGGAGAATAATAAGAATAAATGGTGATGGCACAATAAGGATGATATATGATTCACTACCTACCGAAGGGCGACGAGACTCAACTCTTCTTGTAAATAGTTCTGATTTTACGGCTCCTATGAATGATAACGCATATGTGGGATATATGTATGGAACTGCAGGTTCTTCTACATATGAAAGTACACATTCAAATAGTACTAATAGTCCTATAAAAAATGCTGTAGACCAGTGGTATGATAAAAATATAGTAAATACTGGATATGAAGACTATGTTGCTGATGCCATATATTGTAACGATCGTAGTGTATATGAAGGAACAGGAATAGGAACTGCAGAAACAGGATACATGCCAGGAAACAGATTATTAAGTAGTACTCCAACATTAAAGTGTGTTAACAAAAATGATAGATTTACAAAAAGTACTACACTAGGAAATGGGAAGCTAACAAAGAAAGTAGGCGTAGTAACTTCTGATGAAGTTATGTATGCTGGAGCAACTTCTAGTGAAAGCAATGCATATTATTTATATGAAATTCTTAATGATTCTAGTAATGGAAGTTGGACAATGAGCCCAATAGCTTTTTCTAACGGTGGTGTTTATAGTTCATGCGTATTAAATGGCGCTATTTATGCTAGCCCTGATATCTGTTACTTTACTAGCAATTATGCTGTTCCTGTAATATCTATTAAAGGAGATGCAATAATAAGTGGAACCGGAACATCAAATAATCCATTTAAGGTAGAATAATAAAAGAGAGCATACATAATGTATACTTTCTTTTATATCATGTATAAAGAATTATCATCTTGATATATATTTGAAGAATTACCTATCTTTTGTTCTAATAATTTAACTCTATTTTCTAGATTAGATATTTTATTATTAATTTCAAATATAGGATTATTTTGATTCATATTCATTTGTGGTAACATACCATTATTTAACATAGCCCCAGGAGGCATTTGATAGCCGTAGTTGGCATAAGCCATATTACCAGGGAAATTCTGATAATAACCTCCATACATCATATCTCTTTCTGTCATAATTTATTCCTTTCTTTCTACTTTATTATATGCAAAACATAAAAATAGTGATATAATACTAAGTAGGTGAAATTATGAGATTAAAAAACATTAAAGGAGCAAGTGAAAAAATACTTGAAGGAAAATACTTTATAAGTAATCCAAAAGATTATCGAGGGAAGTGGAATAAATTATTTAATAATAATAATCCTATCTATATAGAAATAGGTATGGGTAAAGGAAATTTTATCATAAAGAATGCCATAGCTAATCCTAATATAAACTATCTAGGAATAGAAATGTATGATTCAGTTATCTTAAGAGCAGTAGAAAAAACAAACGAATTAGAATTAAATAACTTATATTTAATTCGTATGGATGCACGTTTAATTGAAGAAGTATTTGATAAAGAAATAGATTTAATATACTTAAACTTTTCCGATCCATGGCCAAAAGAAAGACATACTAAGAGAAGACTTACTAGTCCTAGATTTCTAGCTAGATATGATAGTATATTTAAAGATAAGAAACATATTATAATGAAGACTGATAATATAGATTTATTTAATTATTCAGTAGAATCATTAAAAGAATATGGATATAATATAAATGATATAAGTAATGATTTACATAGTTATAAAGATAATATCATTACTACAGAATATGAAGATAAGTTTACTAGTAAAGGAATCAAAATAAATTATTTTGATGCTAGTAAGAATTAGGAGGTATATATGAAAGTATTTAATAAATTAGATATAAATCCCACGAATATGAACCTATATATGGAAGCAGTAACTCATTCATCATTTACTAATGAGAATCCTAATTATCCAGATTATGAAAGATTAGAGTTTCTAGGAGACGCCGTATTAGAAATAATCATAAGTGAATATTTATATAAAGAAAGACATTTAGAAGAAGGAACAATGACTAGAATGAGAGCTTCTTATGTATGTGAAGAAGCATGTGCTACATATGCTAAAGAAATAGGGTTAGATTTAGATATAAAAGTAGGAACAGGTGAAGAAATAAATCAAACCATCTTAGCAGATGTCTTTGAAGCCTTTGTAGCGGCTCTTTATCTAGATCAAGGGTTTGAATTTACTAGAAGTTTTGTATTAAATATAATTTTAAAATATATTGAAAAAGAAGTAGATTTCTTACATGATTATAAAAGTACATTACAAGAACTAGCACAAACAGTAAAAAAATCAATTATCTATGAAGTAGTAGATGAAGAAGGCCCTGCTCATAATAAAAAATTTACTTCCATAGTTAAAGTAGATGGAATCATTATGGGAAGAGGAACTGCTGGTAGTAAGAAAGCATCAGAACAAGAAGCCGCTAAAGACGCATTAAGTAAAAGAGCAGGTATAAAGTAGGAGGAAAAAATGAACAAAAGTAGTAGTAGGATTATTAGAAGAAAATTGTTATGTCTTAGAAAAAGATAAACAAGTCATAGTAGTAGATCCAGGTGATGAATACGAAAGAATAAAGAAAGTAATAGGTCGTAAAAAAGTAGCAGGAGTCTTAATAACCCATAATCATTTTGATCATGTTGGAGCTTTAGAAGAATTTGACCCAAATCTAGTATACAAATATGATAATTTAGAAGAAGGAGAACATACTATAGGACCATTTAATTTTGAAGTAATATATACTCCTGGTCATACTAAAGACTCAGTAAGTTATTATTTCAAAGAAGATAATATTTTATTTGATGGTGATTTTGTCTTCTGTTTAGGTATTGGTAGATGTGATTTAGATGATGGTGACTATAAAGAAATGATGCGTAGTATCGAAAAAATAAAGAAATATCCTAAAGATATGATAATATGTCCAGGACATGGTAATCATACAACATTAGAGTATGAGATGGAAAGAAGCTTATATTTCAAAAGAGGAAATAATGAATAAAGTAGTAGAATTACTTATAAAAAATAATAAAACCATTAGTACTATGGAATCATGTACCGGAGGAGCTCTAGTAAATGCTATTACTAATATACCAGGAGCAAGTGAAGTACTTAAATTTAGTGCTGTAACATATTCTAATGAATATAAAATAAAACTAGGGGTAGATAGTAAAACAATCGATAAATATACCGTATATTCAATGGAAACAGCAGATGAAATGAGCAAGGTAATTAGTAATTATACCAATTCCAATTATGGAGTAGGAATAACTGGAAAACTTAGTAGGCCAGATATAAATAATCCTTATGGAGAAGATAATTTGGTATTTATAAGTATCTATAACAAAGATAATAATAAATATTATCATAAAGAAATAAAAGTAGATAAAATAACTAGAGAAGAAAATAAAAATATCGTTATAGAAGAAATAATAACCATGTTAATTAATATAATTAATTAGGTGAGAATATGAAGAAAATAATTATTGGTATACTTGGTACTAGTGAATATATGAAGACCAATGATGCCTTTTATGATGTATATAAATATAGTAATAATTATATCAAGAAAATAGTAGAAAATGATGTAAATTATGTTAATTATTATTTAGATGGATCTAAAATATTAGGTGAAGATAGATTAGATGAGGCAAATAATATCATATCAAAAACAAGATATTTTTATGATGCATTTGGTGTATGTGGATTAACATATAATGGTGAAAAATATAGTTTTATCAAAGATACATTAGATAATATTCGTGTCATTGTACATAATGGAAAACCAGTTGGAGAGTATATATATGATGCATGGGGTAATGAAAGTATTATAGAATATGAAGGATGTTCAGATAATGAAAAACATGTATTATATAATAATCCTTTTAGATGGAAATCAAGTTATAAGGATAAAGAAACGGGATTATATTATATTAATAATAAATACTATTCCCCTATTTTAATGATGTATTTAAATCAAGAAGAAATAGAAAGTGTAAGTTCTAATAATTTAAATAGACATTCAATTACTAAAACAAATATATTAAATTATAGCTTTAATAATTATACAATTAATACATGTAATGAACTATATATTGATGAAGATTATGATCCATTAAGGGATAAATCTTGGTGGGATTTACACTTCAAAGAAATAATAAAAAAAATAATAGAACTTGTTATAATAATAGTACTATTATTAGTTATGATATTCATTCCAACATCTTCATGTGCTGTACTAACAATGTTTTATGAAGGAACTAAAGCTGCAATAAGTGGAATGATAATAGGAGGAATATTAGGAGGAATAGAAAGTTACCACAGTGGTGATAATGTATTTAAAGGTCTTACTAAAGGAATGGAAGATGGATTTATTGATGGATTTATAGCGGGAGTAGTAACATCAGGATTTAAACAATTATTAGGATTTCCAAATGCGTTTTGTTTTAAAGAACAGACAAAAGTATTAACAAGTGAAGGATTAAAGAATATAGAAGAAATAAAAGAAGGAGAATATGTATATTCATATAATGAAGAAACAAAAGAAAAAGAATTAAAGAAAGTCGTAAGATTATTTAGAAATAAAACAAACAAATGGCTTCACTTAAAGTTTAAAACAAAAGATACAGTTGAAGAGATAATATGTACAGAAGAACATCCATTTTTTGTACCAAATAAAGGGTATATAAAAGCTAAATATTTAGTTGAAAAAGAAGAAGTATTAATGTATAATAATAGTTGTGTAGTACTAGTATCAAAAGAAGTAGAAGAATTAGAAAAAGAAGAATATGAAAAAAAAGGTTTTTTTGGAGAGGTTGTTTTTACATGTGGTTGCTTAGTAAAAGATAACAAGGTAATCATATATTATGGAGCAGCAGATGATAAAATCTGTAGAGCAGATTTTGAGTTAGATGATCTGTTTGCGACAATGGAATATGTTGATATTTAAAAAAAATAGTGCCCGGATCAAAAAATTTTGAACCGGGCATTGTGGTATGTTATAATAAAAGCATTAAGAAAGATATATACAAGGCAGGTGAATAAATGACAAGAAAACGTGTAACAATGAAAGATATTGCAGATAAACTTAATCTTTCTATAAATGCAGTGTCGTTAGCTTTAAACGATAAAACAGGAGTGGGAGAAGAAACAAAGCGTTTAATTTTAAATACAGCAGAGGAAATGGGATATCTGGATCAGTCTGTAAAGTATATGCAAAATTATTCCAATAAAAATATTTGTGTTCTTTTAAAAAATCGTTTTTTTAGAGATTTCAGATTTTATGGAAGAGTTTTGTTAGGAATAGAAGAGGAAGCAAAGAAGGCGGGGTATGATGTCTTTTTTAGCTCATTTGAAACAGAAGATATTCCGACTTGCGTGGAAAGTCGAAAAGTTGCTGGAATCATTGCGGTTGGAAAAATAGGAGATTCATTTCTTCAACGTTTGAAAGAATATGGCGTTCCGATTGTGTTAGCAGATTACAACTCACTTGAGGAGACAGTAGATTGCTTAATGTCTGATAATAAATTAGGTAGTTATAAAATGGCGTCCTATCTATATAAAAAAGGGTTTAGAAAAATAGGGTATGTGGGAGATCTGTCATATTCACCTAGTACGAGAGAACGTTTTTATGGATATCAGGAAGCAATACAGAACTGCTTTGGGTTAAGTATGATTAACGAAAGTATAGAGTATATTCAAAAATATTCAATTCTTACAGAAATAGAAGATATGGTAATTCATCAAAATAAAGAAAATCTATATACAAAGTTTATGGAGATACCAGAAAAACCAGATGCGCTGATTTGTTCAAATGATGAATTGGCAATTTTATTGATGAAAGTACTGCAGGAACACGGATATATGGTTCCAGAAGACGTTGCAATTGCAGGATTTGATGATATAGAACCAGCAAAAATGGTGACACCGAGTTTAACAACTGTTCATGTTAAAAGAAAGTTAATGGGGCAGAATGTAACAAAGCGTCTTCTATATCGAATTGCAAATCCAAAGGCTCCAATTGAGAAGGTGATCATGGGAGTTGATATTGTGGAGCGCGATTCAACTGTGAAGTAAGTCGTAATTATACGCACCATTTTATTATGATGAATAAGCATGTAAAACCCTGTCCATAGCATTTGAATATACGTACTCTTTTTGAAGCAGTTGCAAAAGAATTTGAAAAATTACAGTTAAATGTGTATATTTTTTCTTCACTTAGCAGTGGATTTTTATAAAGAACTGGTGAGAAATTATAAATAATATCAAATTGGGCTGCTATGAAAACATAGCAGCCCATATTTTTAAAATTCAATTTCTTTTAAATATCTTGCAACTGCATCCTGCCAGGTCGGAAGTGGAGTAAAACCATTTTCAACAAGCTTGGACTTATCCAGACGGCTGTTAAACGGTCTTG